>OBIC01000100.1_pt1 | contig 41145 bp, 44 predicted proteins | sample 1519831 | NCBI WGS metagenome assembly OBIC01 (sample SAMN03019805, study PRJEB22545) | beach sand metagenome | biome: beach; feature: sea beach; material: beach sand | place: USA: Municipal Pensacola Beach, FL | collected 2010-10-20 | depth 40-45 cm m
AAGGAATGATACCAACTACCAGCAGTTGTTGGTGCAGCAGTTGTTGGTGCAGCAGTTGTTGGGGCAGCAGTTGTTGGCGCTCCAGTAGGCGCTCCAGTTGGCGCTCCAGTTGGCGCTCCAGTAGGTGCTCCAGTTGGTGCTCCAGTTGGTGCTCCAGTAGGTGCTCCAGTTGGTGCTCCAGTAGGTGCTCCAGTAGGTGCTCCAGTTGGTGCTCCAGTTGGTGCTCCAGTTGGGGCAGCAGTAGCAGCAGCTGTAGCGGCAGCAGTGGCAGCAGCAGATGGAAGACCAGGGCATTGGGTTCTATTACCAGTTAAGGTTTCTAGTTCATTTTGCAATAGACTGATATTTTCATTAAGGTTCTTATATTTTACAAGCAAAGTTCCAATTGGATTAGGATCAGAATAGTCCATTGATACAAGTTCAATGCGAGAACGAGGTTGTTGACCTTTAGCTACACGACTGGCATTGCATTTCTTAAGTTCAACTTCATATTCATCATTAAGATCATTAAAGTATTCTTTCTTCTTTCTATAATCTTGAGTAATAGTCATTAAGAGTTGTGCAAAACTTAATAACTCAAATTGATATGTATGAGGGATTTGCATTAATTATATTATAATTTATATCTATAAAAAAAAATTATAATATTAATTTAAACCAAAATTCACCAGTTTTATTTTCGTAATACATTTTTTTTATTCTATATATTTGATCATAGTCGGAATTAAAATTATATGTACATAAATTCAGGTTGGGAAAACCATAATCTTGTTGATAATAATAATTTGACAATTCTATATATTTATTTTTTATTTTATAAGGATCTTTCATAATTTCCTCATACAAATTTCTATCAAAAAATATATTGAAGCAAGTTAAATTAAAATTATTATGAGTTAAAATATCTGAAGATCCTTCCATCAATTTATGGTAAATGATATGATTATTTTGGTCGACAAAGATTAATTTATTAATAAAACTTCTATAATAATTATCATTAAACAGATCAGGATTTGCTAATTTCTTTCCTAAATCCTCATCGTCTTTATAGGTTATTTTTTCACACTTTAATAAAGAACATGGTAATTCAGTTTGTGACTGAAGAATTTTATCATATTCATCTTTCGATAAATTTTTATTTATAAATAAAGGAGCAATGTTCCATCTAAGGTTCCAAAATAATTTATTGGCAATAGTTTCATATTGATGGAACTCTTTTATGGTATATTTTTTTCTCATGGTTTTTATAAGACTTTTTCTGTAGTCTGTAAGATAAATATATGGTTCTCTGAAAATATAAATAAATTCCCAAGTTTGGTCTAATAAATTCTCCTCTTTTTGAGATAGGGGATATTTTATCATGCGTTTATAATAAAAATATAGTTTTTTTTTATGATATAAATTTATATATATTAAATGTCTTGCCCAAAAGGTCAGATCAAGAGATCCAGTTATACCAGAAAAGGTCATACAAGAAAATCATATACCAGAAAAGATGGTACACGTGTTAGAGGATCTTATGTTGATAGAGCTAAAGTTCCCTCAGGATGTGTTGAAGATACTGGCGCACCAGGAAAAACCCCAAAAAGTAAACAAGTTTTACCTAAACCTGGCAAAGAAATCAGTCTTTCTCGTCATGGTTATAGTGTCCATAAATCAGAAAGTAAACGTCATGCCGCACTTAAAAAGGCTGCCGAAAAAACAAAACCACTCAAAGTACTTCGTCGTTTGAATTTACTTGCTAATTATCAAGCAAATGACGATGCTAAAGAAACTATGAGAGAAGATGTTGAATTTATGAAGAAAGTTTATGCCCAACATAAAATGAAAGAAGGTCGCACATCAAAGAGAAAGAGTTCTAGAAAAGGTTCTAAGAGACGCTCCAGAAAATCATCTCGTGCTAAAAGATCCCGTAAAGGTTCTAAGAAAGGTTCAAATAAAAAGCGTTCTGGATCCAAGAAAAGACGTTCTAGAAAATAAACATCAAGCCATAAAAAAATTTATTAAACTTTGATAATCTCTATCATATGGATTATTATCTGCAACATTTCTAAAAATATGTAAAACTATACAATTTGTTTTCTTTTCTTTGGTCTTAATATTTTCCTTATGATTTGGGAAATAAATGTGAGGGGATTGAATGACCGATAAAAAGACACTATTATCTGAGGTTTGGTTAAAGTTACAAACATTATGGCTTGAAAATTTAACCACATTATCAGATCTGTGTATGGTTGCCTGTCTTGAATCCAAATTTATTTGATCTACACAAATACCACCATGTTTCTTAGTTTTAATATTATTTTTAAAAGGGTAATATGGATAGGTGTTTATTTCTCCAGTGATTTTATAAAGACCAGTCCAGAAACGGAATTTCATTTTAATATTAAAATCTGGAATTGCAAATGCATGGGTAAAATTATAATAAAGCCAAGTGTGGTAAGAGATATAAACTTCATCATCCATTGACAGTTCAGAATACATGACCTTTTCTTTTTTATATTGAGCTAAAATATAAATATCGGTATTGCTATCATTAAGATTTTTTAAAGAAGGGTAGTCATCTATCCATACCAGGGTTTTTAATTTTTCCATATTAATTTTCTTAATACCATAGATTGGAAATGGTTGGGCAAAATCATTAAAATGCCATAGGAAAGGTATTGGTGGAAATTGGATACCTAGATGATGATTAATGAGATGTAATTTATTTTGGGAATCTGTTTCATCAAGGTTAATTCTACATTCCTGATCCAAGTCTTCTATTAGACATGTCATATATTATGATAAATATAAATAATTGTTTAATAAAATTGATTTTTCAAATTTATATAGAAAGACTTTTAAAGGTCTTGAGTATATTTTAAAATGAGTCAAGAAGACAGAGACGAAAGAAGTATTTTACTAATTGACCCCATCGACGGGGCTAGTGATATAAGTGATAATCATAATCATTGGGATGTTGATTCTTATAATACCGTCAATAATTGGAAAAAGTCTTTGGCTAAATCATATTTCATCTACCAATTCTTAATTGATGAGTATAAAAAAAAATACAATCGAATGTTGATTTCTGTTTTAATTTTCAGTACTTTGGCAACTATATTAACAGCCATTAATACAACCATGCAGGAGGTTGATGATGATGTATTTTTCAAGAAACAAACATTTGTGATTAATATTATCTTGTGTATTGTTAATGGGGTTATATTTATAGGTAATGGTATCATTAAAATTTACAAGTTTGATCAAATTATTTCAGATTATACAAGTTATGTGGAGAAACTTGATGGATTATGTAGTGTTATTCATGATCAACTTATTTTACCATCCAGAATGAGAGAAGATGCCAAAGAATTTATAAAGAAACGGCATCCTCAATATACTGACTTGATCAAGAAAAGTCCTATGATTAGTACGAGTGACTACAAATCTGCTTCTAAAAAGTATGACACTTTTACAACTGATCGGGAAATTCATGACGAACTTTCTGAAAGATATAAAATAAAAGGTGGTTTATTAGATGCCTAAATTTTTTTTATGAATTATTTAAGAAATGCAAGTTTTCATTGCATATCCAGCATCTTGATTTGTAATAGATGTTCTACAAAGTGGACATAAGGTAATTTTGGATGCACAATCAACACAAACCAAAAAGTGTTTACAGTTAAAAGTCACATGACGTGGACGATCAAAACAAATCACACATTCGCGCGGATTAATGCAAATTTGTGTATCACCAAGTTTAAAAACAGCCACTTCATTCCAATCTAGGATTAAAACTTCACGGTTTGTAGGACGACTATGACGAAGAGGTTGTTCTGATGAACGTTTCAAAGTTTCAACTCCTGACAACGATCCAACATCTACCACCAAAATCTTTCCAAATTGAGGGAGAGGGAATACCATAGTATGAAGTCGTGATGTTCCATTAATATTAAAAAGTACATCACAACCGATGTGCCGACCTACAAGTATCACTTGTTTGTCTTTAAACTGATAAAGTTGATGATTCCAAGCAACTGACAATTCATTGGAATAATTTTCATTACATGGTGGAAATTCTTTAATTAAAAGATGGGTTAGTTCTTTGGCAACATTATCAAATTGACCTTTCCACCATTCTTGTTCTGCAGAGTGATACAATTCTTGTTCATTAAAAATTTCCTCATATCCTTGTCTTAGGCTCTTAGTAGCATTCATAGTCTCCATAACTTCATCTTGTGTCATAGCACGATGTTCTTCAATTGCTCGTCGGGATGCGGTTGCAAGTGAACTGATCCCAGCACTCATTGCAGTGGTTCTTTCTGCTTCCATTCTCCACCGAGAATAAGTTGCTGATAAAGAAGAATCATTAGATTGTTCCATTCAAAGAGAAAGATTAGTTGATGGTTTAAGAAAAAGGACTAGTGAGAAAGTAATAAGATGTAAGCAATAATTTGGTAATTCAACTTTTTCAAAAAATTGAATATTAATAACATTCCACTAAGAGTACTATAACATAAACATTATATAAATGGTTATTAATTGGTATGCTGTAATTATTTTTATTTGTATTTTCATTGGAATAGGGGTTTATGAATACTTTTGGGGAGCAGCTATTAGAAGAAAATTGGTTGTGAGTCGCATGAAAAGAATTGGAAAACTTAGAAATAGTAAAATTATTGTTTTAGTTGATGATGAATTTGAGCATAAAAATAATCATGTCATATCGATTGAAAATAGTTTTCGAATTTTAAATATCTTGCGAAAATGCCATAAGAAGGGTAAAAAATTAGAATTAATTATTCACTCCACGGGTGGTACAGTTGAAGAGTCCGATATTATCATTAATGGTATTTTAGAAAATCATGTTAATGTCACGGCTTATATACCTCGATTTGCTAATAGTGCGGCTTCAATGTTAGCTTTATCATGTAATCGGATTTACATTGACAGATTTGCCTATATGAGTCCAACTGACCCACAAATTACTTTTAATATAAGTGAAACTGAAACAGAAGATGAAAGAACATATAGCTCAAAAGTATTAATGGATTATTTGTCTTATACTGAGAAAGAAGATTCAGACATTGATACTAAAATATATTTGGAGGCATTGGAGGCCAAACAATTACATGAAGATAATATCAACTCAGTTAAGAAAATATTAGATGTTAGAAATAAAAAGACAAAAGGAGGAATAGATGGTATTATTAATCGGTTTTGTTCTGGTATCTATCCACATCATGCACCTTTGTATTTTACAGAGCTTAAAAACTTGGGTGTTCATGTTGACTTTGGGATCCCGCTTGAAATTGACCTTATTTTCACCCAGTTCGAAAAATATTTCTTATAATATAATATTAAGATGGGATCATCAAATAGTAAAGTTTTACAGATTAATGATGAGCTTAAAAGTTTAAGAGAAGAAATGCAAAATCTTAAAAAGATGGATCAAAATAATGATGGTGTTATCACAAAGGATGAATTTTTGGCTTGGAAGGAAAGTCAAAAAAATGACATGGAAAAATTAAAAGTTAAAATAGAGGAAAAAGTTAATGAAAAGTATAGTGAGTTATTGAGTAAAAGGGAAACAGAGCTTCAAGAGGCAAGTAATCAAATTCAAGAACTTCACCGTCAAATTGAATCGTTAAAAACAATCAATGAAAATTTAGAAAAGGAGTTATCAGAAGCTAAAACCAGTAAAGAAGATCCTTTGACTGCCAAAGTACAATTACAAGAATTATCTCAACAAAAGATAGATGATTTTGTTGAAAAATTACTAAATGACAAGAATGTTAATATTGGCTATTTCCCTGACTTTGTTGAAAGAAAGCTTTACAAAAATATCTTTACTTTATTATTAGGTATTTTAGATAATACTCTCTCTTCAACAAAGATTAATTTTATGGGTCATGAATTGCTTTTAACTATGGGTCCTCAGCAAGAAAAAGAACTAGAAAAGGTTAATAATGATGTCTTCTAACGCCTTTGGCGTCTCACTTCGTTCGGTGAACTTGTTCACAAAAGATGTTATCAATATTTTATTTATTTTTTATTTATTTTTATTCATTTGCAAAAATAAGTATAGAGCTATAAGGGCAGCAGTTGCAAGAATGCTAATTTTGACCCAATCATATCCATCTTCATAGACATACATTATAGCTTTCTTTGGTCTGTGTGGTCGTTCAAGTTGTGGTGGAATATCCGGTGTTCTTTGCATAACTGGGACGTTGGTTCCATGTTGTCTATACCATTCATGGACGGCTTCTTTTTGGATCTCTTCAGGAACTTTAATTGTTTTACCTTCTTTTGTGGTATAGATTAATGGATCGGTGTATGGGTTTGGTGAAGTGGGTGTTTTTAAGACTGACACTTTACGATCATAGTCCTCAAGTCTTTGATGGACATATATTATTAATTCTTGTTGTGATATTGGTACTTGGTTACCAGTTTCTTGATAATTCATTATATATTCTAGACAAAGAAAATTATAAGGGTTTTTTATACTAATTTTTTCATTTATAAAAAAAAGATTTTTTTGTCTTGTTTAATTATATATAATAATATGGAAAGATATGCATTAATATTATTTTGGATATTAGTCTTGGCTGTGATATTGTTGAGCACTCCTACTAAGTGTACATTAGGAGGTGGAGAAGATGGTGTCGAGGGATTTTATACGTATTATGGGTATTATAAAAATTATTGTCCGTCATGTGGCCATTTGTCACGGTATGGTTGCAGCAAATGTAACAATTGTGGTATTTGTGTCACTCCAAGTGGACAATCACAATGCGTTTCTGGAGATTCTAGGGGTCCGTTCTTCCGTTCTGATTGCCAAGCGTATTTTTTCAACGATCCCTATATCTATTATCCTTACTCTCATTTGTACCCGGTTGTCAAACGCCGTTCCATCTACCCCTATTACCGCTATAAAGTCAATCGCCCTTGGAAATGGAATAGACAACATCCCTATAGAAAATCCAAATAATTATTATTCCCTTTTAGAATCTTATCCCAGAATTCATTCTTTTTTAACTGATCAAAATTATTCAAATATGGTTTTGACCAATGAGGTTTTTCCGAATCAGGACGTGGTAACAGCATCGATGTTCTTCCTTTATGACTACTAGTTTTAATTCTATTGTGTTTTATCATTTCTTTAATATGTATAATATAGAAGTTCCCAGGATAATCTAAAATCTCAAAAATAAAAAAGTCTATTCCATCTTTATCAGAGTATGATTGGAATGTTCTTTTTCCGTTAATTTTACCCGCATTTTTTCTTATGCCAAAATTATACGATATATTATTCTTCTTTTTCCCAGATGTTTTGCATTGGATGTTAAACCCATTAATCACACAATCCACAACACTATCTTTTACATTTACCCTCTTAAAACTAATACCATTATCTTGACATTTTTTTGAAATTCTTTCCATACTTTCAATTTCTTTCTTAATATCCTTATTAACATCATCTTTATAATAAAAACAAGAATGTTTTAATTTTTCTTCTAAATCAACCAAAAATTTTCCTATACTTGTATACATAAATTCTTTATATTTACACTTTCCTGTATTGAATGAAAATGTGATTTTATTAAATGTTATATCTTTAACAAAAAATAAGACAAACCTATTTTTATCCTTGTTGATTCCAACGATTAAAGTATCTGAATTATACTCACTTTTATGATAATCCAAATCATATCTATCATTTGAATAACTTTTAACCAGAGTCTTAACTTGAATCCCTCTAAACTTATCTTCACCATCAACTTTATAAATGATATCTAATTTATGACCAACATAACCAATAATTTCCATTGAATTAATTCCATTAAAAATTTTCATTAAATTAAATACCCATTTTTCTATTTCTTCACCATTACTGTTGGTTAATTTACCATTTTCTTTAAACTTAATATGTCTCAATTCAATTTCTTTTTTTCTTTCAGGATCATCTGGAGATGTACCATTTTTATGTAATTTACAAAATTTACTTTCATTGTTTTGATCAAATTTTGCATCTTGAGTACAATCATTAAACATACACAGGCGAACAACATGTTTATTATCTCTTAATCTATATTTGATTCCATTGTAAATATAAATTTCCTTCCCGTTAATAATTTCTATCACTTTTTTAATATCATCAATATGATCATTCCTTTTTTCAACCAATTCTTTTTGTACTTCCTTCTTTTTCTTTTCTATCATTCGTTTTCTTTCTTCATCCGTATCAGCCAATCTTGTAAAGTGTCTTCTACAAAAATGCCCATATTCTGCTGATTGTATTCGCTTTATACACCCCTCAACCACACACAACTGCCTCAACTTCCCATTCTTATCCCGTCGATACTTCTTCCCCTCCTTCACTATCACATTTTCCATTTATAATGATATACTAATTATATCCCATCAAACTTTAAACCAATTTTTCAACTTTCCTCCAAAAAATTTGAGATTTCGGATATTATTTTTTCATCACAAATCCTCATCCCAAATTTTATTGTCGTCATAATATTCCTCCAAAAAAATTTGATCCCCCAACCCTCTAACCAACTACCACTACCATTACAATAATTACCACTAATGGAAGACCTTATCACAAAAAGTTTAGAAGAAAGCACGTTTCCGATCTCCCATAAAAAGACTGAAGAAAAAACCCATAAATTTCTCACTGAATATATAACTACTGCTCTAAGTATCCGTGGAGATAATTATTATAATGAAGAAATCGATAAAGCAAATCAACAAACCTATTACCAAAATCTAAGTCCAACTCCTGATTACAACCAACTCAACCAACTATTAGCATCAACTTATCATAAAGCCAAAAGACGAATTAATCTGTGGGCAAACGTTGATAGACGGCCAGATGGAACACTTATGTGTGCTTATTCTAATGCACGGATTGAAACGGCAGATTTTAGAAGAGGTTATCAGGCAAACGAAGAACACTTGATACCACAGAGCTGGCACCAAGGATCAGAATTACACCCTGAAGAAGATATGCATCAAATCTTTGTAGTGATAAAAGAAGCAAATAGTTCAAGAGGTAACAGAATTTTTGGATATAGTCGTGGGAAATTTATTATTAAAACAGGTGGAATTTATATGGGATCAAATTATTTCAAACCACATTTTAATCGAGGTGCAGTTTGTCGGGCAATATTGTATACTTTAGTAGCTTATAAGGAAACTTTTCTTAAAAATCATTTCCCTCCTTCTTCTTTAAAATGGATCATTCAAACGGCCAGAGATGAACCGATAAGTTTGTGGGAAAAACATCGGAATCAAGAGCTACATAAACTCCAAGGAAACAGAAATCCTTTTATCGACCACCCAGAATGGTGTGATAAAATTAATTATATGGGTGGATACTTTGACTAATTTATTTTATGATTTTATAAAAATTTGAACCATAAAATCTATACCAATTAATTTATAAAAATAAGAATATCCTTTGATAAACGCCTTAAAATGTCAGATCTTCAAAAAGAGATTGCCTATGAAATGCTCCTTTGTTCGGAATATGGATGTGAACAAATAGAGCAATATGAGGATGATGATGTATGCAACATTTGCATGGACACCATGAAAGATGGATATGTCTTAAAAACACCATGTAATCATTTCTTTCATTGGGATTGTATATACTTTTCTCTCAAATATGGTCATTTTAAATGTATAGATTGTAATGAACCTTTTAAAAAGACTACAGATAAAGATAATAAAGAAAAAAAAGATAATAAAAATGATAAAGATGATATAGAAGATGCTAGGGCCTTATCCTATTACTCTTAAATTAGCATTAAAAAATTGATTTTTAAAACCATTGATGCCATTAGTAATTTCTTTAATAAACCCTCGGACTTTACCCGTAAATTGCTTTTACCTCACCATCAGCATGGCCGAACAACCGTCCTTTGTTGATCTCAGTGATTCCATGACTGTGGCTCGCATCATGAGTCTTCAGCTCCAGAATGCCGATCCCAATGCCAAGTTCCATCATCAGCGCCAACGTGTGGCAACCAACCACAATGGAGGTAATATTACCATTGTCAAGGATGGTGAGCATTTCCTGCGTACTTATGTGAACAAGTGTTTTATTCTTTCACTGCTCGATGGTTTGCGTCAACACAACTTGATCCAGAAGAATTACACACCTTTCCAACTCATGACTGATTTTGGTTTTGATCAAAGTATGATTATGTTTGATACTGCTCGTGCGGATCATCGTCAAATGATCACGCAATTTTTGGCCAAGTACAAGACTATCACACTGGAATTTTACATTGGTCAGCAGGAGGGAGAGCAGTGGTTCACAACTCAGACTCCCCATGCGACTTTTGGAACTGGTCCTCATGTGATCCGCATCTTGAACATGAATGGAAATCATTTTGAATACATCATTGATCAGGAACATCCTCCCATTCCTCAAGTGAGTGAGCAACAACAACTGGATGCCATGAAGCGTCAACTCCTGCTCTTGCAGCAGGCTGAAATGGCAAAGCTACAAAAGGATTTTGAGAAGATGACTAGTGTGACTGATTCAACTATGGAACCATCTCGTGTGTACCACGAAGACAATTACGAATATGTGCAACAACCAGTGGCAGTTGAACAGCCTGCTTCCAGTGCTCCTCTTGTTCCAGTTGGCGCAGTGACTTATGATAATCAAACAGTTACCAATCCTGATGAGAAGAAGGAAGAGGAAAAGAAACCAACTGATGAGGAAATCGCCAAGATGTTGGAGCAGGAGGAACAAGATGCCAAACTTGCAGAGGACATCTACTATGGTCGTATTCCTGGTTATGATTAAGTGATAATATTTTTTTATGATGATTTAATGGATATAAAATTTGAATAATTATATAAATAAAAAATACCATTTTATATTATAAGGACTATCATGAGTCATAAATGTAGTTCGGGAGATTCCTGTAATAAATGCCAAGTATTAGAAAAGAAGTTACAGGCTTATGAAAAATTTATGCATGAAATGAAAGAGATTGATGATATAGGTGAGCCAATGTCTGGAAATAGTTTACTAGAAGAAAGTGTTATTTTTGAAAAAGATAATGAAGGCAATATAGAAAAAAAAGTCAGATCCGAATTAACAGAAAGTATATTAGTTTTAGATCATATGAAAAATGTGGAGACTGCTTATAAAAAAGAACGAGAAATCATAAAAGAACAAGATAATCTAGCTTCTTATGATCGTGTTATTCATTGTACTGAAAAGGCGACGGGTGTTTATACGGCAGGAACAGTCATTTTGTCTATGGTTAGATTTGCCCTGTTTCTTTAGAATTATAAGGTTGATAATAACAATAATCATTTCCATTAAAAGTATCGGAGCAGTTGAAAATAGTTAAATTTTTATTTATACATAGATGAACTTCATTTAGAATATCATCTCTGCAAGATACAATAACCTCATGGCCAACTACTCTTTCAATTGCATGCTCCATATCTTTAACACTATATTTACGCCAAGAACTTGGATAAATATAACTATCTGCCAATGCCTGATATAAATCATATTGTAATCTTAATTGAAGACCGTCATAAAATAGATCATACGGATCCTTGTAAATATTTTCAGCACAAAGCAAGTGTTTATAGTATTCATGCATCCAAAACTTTTCTGGATCCTTAAAATCAGTCCAGTATTTGGTTAGGTTTGTGATGATCGGATCAAGTTCCGTAACATTAAATTTAGCATAGGGCCATTGGCCTTTACAATATTGCGGCCAAGATCCATTATAGTATTCAGGCCATAAACCATGAACTGTAAAATAATTATTGGTAAAATTATATTGTCTTATCTCTTCATTATCTAACCAGGATGGTGGCCATACTTGAGTAAAAAGGAAATAATCCCAAGCCAAGATTGGTAATGACACAGAAAGAAGAATAGTAATCCATATAATGTATTTCATTGAATGGTATTGAATCAAAGAATAATAGTAAATTTTATTTAGTATTATAGTTATAAATAAAAAGAATCAATTTTATTGACTTTCGGTAGACTGTTGACCACAAACTGGTGTGAGGTCTACGGGTCTCCATTCAATTGACTTGAGAACTTTATTAGTCGATTGATTATAAACAACCCAGTGTTCATTATCTGGTGCCCGACGATAAGCCGGTGAATCATATCCGAATTTTTCTTTATTTTGTTGATAATGTTCAACTGATCGTTGGGCTTCTTCTTCTGTCTTACACAGTTTAGACATATTATTTTCATGTACAAGCTTAAAAGCTTCATCCATATTAACACCAATTCTTGATGCCATACCATAAACTACATACAAGATATCCGCTAGAGCGTCAACAGTTTCCACATAATCATTATCTTTGACTGCTTGCTCTAACTCTTTACACTCTTCCCGAATAAGTTTCAAACAAAATTCAACTTGCGCTGGATCTTTTTGAATAATATCCGGCTTAGGAGTTAGTTGTTTGGATGGAATTACACCAAAACCATAATTGAAATCAACGACTTTCTGGAAATTTGATGACATGAATTATTTAGTAATATTATATAAGGACTCTTTTATATAACTTTTTAATTTCAATTTTATACTGGCGCGAAAAAAAGGATTACAATAGAATGATTTAAAAATTACCTAAAATTGCTGTTTTGCTGTCCTTGGTGAAGACAATTGTATTCATAAAAGTTTTCTAGAAATGATAAAATATGTCCCGGTGGATGATTGATGTTTAGAGATGGTTGATGAAAAAAAGAGTGTATTTAAGAGGTCTTTAAATGAGAGTCGTAAAATTGATTTTTTTAACGTGTATTCGGGTTTTCAAAATTGACGGGTTTTTAAAATTCTGACACACACAAAGTTTGTGTGTTGAAAACTGGGAAATCTTAGCAAAATCTCCAGAAAACATTTTTTTGCTTAAAAATTTTCATATCAAAGTCATAAGGTAAACAAATTGATTTTTAGAGATTTCTTGAAAACTAGAATTTGAAAAATTTGTCAGAATAAAATGTCATAAGGTAAAGCATATTAAAAAAGAGTAAGAGTCAAGAGATAAAATTTAAATGTCATGAGGTAATGGGTGGATAAAAAAGTCATAGAGTCGAGGGATGAAAAATTGATGGGGATGAGGTGAGCAAAATACTTTATGAAATGACCATAAAAAGAATTATAACATATAAATTATAGTAAAATTACTACTATCGCACTATAGTATAAAAACTACTATTCGTTTAAAAAAAGTATAATATTTTCTTAATATATAGTATAAAATGACAAAATTTATTTGTGAGCCATGTAATTATGAGTCTCATGACAAAAGTAATTTTTTAAAGCATAATTCATCCAAAAAACATAAAGAAAAAATGCATATACAACAACTTGAAACACAAATGCAACTGGCATGCAACAAAAATGAAACATTTGAACATATATACAAATGTGATTTTTGTAAGGGTATATATGCAACGGCTGGTAGTTTGGCCAGACATCGTCGATCATGTGATGTTAGGCAAAATTTAGAAATAAAATATCAAAAAAAATTTGATGATCTTAAAAAAGAAAATGAAACATTAAAAAGAATTTATAAAAATGATATAAAACATTACAAGGAAACCATTAACAACCTTAAAATAGAAAACCAACGTTTACAGGAAACCCTTAATAATGCTGGAAATATAATTAAATCCTCTGTATCGACCAATAATTATATTATTAAAAATTTTAAGGATGCCCCTGCCTTAGCTGCTCCAGATGACTACTCTAGACTAACTTATAATCGACCAAAAAATTCTGATACTGAGGATGAAGATGATGAATTATTAACAGACTCAGAAGAATGTATATCAGACGACCCAGGTGATAGATTTCTTGATGAACCAAATAAAAGTCATCATAAAAATACTTATAATAAAGATAAAGAAAAGTTTATCGAAAAACTTGTCTATAAACATAAAGAAAAGATATTGGATGACTATCTGGGAAAAATTATTGTGAGACATTATAAGAAAAAAGATCCTGCTCAACAGTCTATTTTTAATTCAGATACTACTAGATTAACTTATATTATCAGAGAACTGTTTTCCAACAAAAAAATAGATTGGACAGTTGATAAAAAAGGTATTAAAACAACAAACTATATTATACGGCCATTTTTAAAACACATAGTCGATTTAATTCGTGAGTATGTAAACCAAAAAACAAAAATTGATCGAAAAAATGTTGACACGGAAGCATTGATAGCGAACTTTGACAATCTAAAATTTGCAAATGAAATCTTACACAGCATTGAGAAAAATGAATTATCTGAGAGTGTTTTAAAGAAAATATCACCTCACTTTTACTTTATAAAAAATGATAGTGGGTTATTGAAGGAATAAGAATAACTCTTAGATACGAGTTATCTCACTTCGTTCGGTGAGCATGCTCACGTTCGCTTCGCCCAGCAAGCAAGCTTGCAAAAAGTATTTAACCTTTTTTGCAGGCAAAGCCTGCTGAGCGCAGCGAAGTGACGCAGTCACTCGAATAAATCATTTAAGATTTCTGCCATTTGTACAATAGAAAGTTGATGTGTATCTTTATTTTGTTTATCTTTTAAAAAATTATCAATGACATGATTAAAAGTTTGATCATCCTTAAAAGTAATATTTTTAGATGTTAGGTAGATATCTAGAAAATTTTCTAATTGTTCTTTAGATGGAAATGTTTTATTTTTATAAAAACAATGTCTGTCTACAGCATCATATTTTTCATCACCTCCTATAATTTCGGTTGAATTGTCATGTACATCAATATTAATATGTGAATAAACTGCATCATTACCATTTTCTTTGCAAACTGCTTTCAAAAAAGTAATATTTTCTGCAAGTGGTATAATGTTACTAATTACTGGAAAAGGTGTTCGATTAAAAGTACCATTTAATCCACATGCTTCAATAATTTTCCCTTTATTGGCCCAACTATCACAAATAATATGCGCATCTTTATAAAATTGTAATTCATCGATACAAATCACATCATATTTATTTATAAAATCATCTGCTTCATAAAGGTATTCACATACAAATGCTTTTATTTTAATTTTGTCATGTGTAACAACAGCCTCATCATCGTAACGAGTGTCATTTTTATATTTAATCATGATACATTTTCTTCCTCCTATTGTATGTCTATTATATCTTCTGACTAATTCTGAGGTTTTACCAGAAAACATACACCCTAAAATTAGATTAATTTGTCCACCATACTCATTTTCATTTGGCATATATATACGACCTATATAGAAAAGATTTTATTTATTATAAACCTATTTCAATTTTTATACTGAGAGGAAAAATTGAAACAATTTTATTAAATATCTACCAGATAAATTTAAATATTATAACCATAGAGTATGGATATTTTTGAAAAAAACTATACTCAAATAGAAGTTGCTTTATTGAACTTGCAGGGGCAATGCTCAGAAATATTAAGTATTGAACAAAATAAAAATTTAGAGGCTTTGATTGAATCTGTAAATAAAAAAAATCCTGTATTATTTGAAAATCTAAGCATTGAAATCTTTTTATTTTTATCAATTATTTTAGAAAAAATTATCTATAAAACTATACAAAATGAAAATACTATGAAATTAAGAATAATTAATACAAATATTAAAAGAATAGATCAAAGTATTGGTCAAAATTTACTTGATGACACTAAACTATATATAAGTATAAATAAACTTTTTATTAGTATCTCAGAAAGTAATAACCCGATTAGAAATAATGTTATAAATTTAATTATTAATTATTCAAAATATAAAAAAAAGGAAGATTTAGATGAAATTTTTCTAATTGGGATTAAAAATTCATATATTCCAATCATAGATAGATTAAGGAATTTTGTGGAAATCATGAAATTTGTTAAGCAGGATCATAATATACCAAAAAATAAAAGTGTATTAAAACGTACCAGGGGATTAAAACTAATTGAATACTTAGATCCTGAGTATAAACAGTGAATAATAAAATGTTTTATTTATATATAAAATGCAAGAAATTTTTAAAACAGCTAAAAGTAAAGACAGCATCTTAGCTATATTAATAAAAAAATCACATAAAGCAATTTTAAAATTAGTTAGTGTTGATTTACCAAATGAACATCTAAATTTGGTTACAGAGGTTTGTACCTCTTTGAAAAATGATGATATAAAATGGGTTGAGATAACATTAGATTTCCAGCCAACAATTCCTGCAAATACAATATATTATATTAATAAATTTAATAATAATTTTGTGTGTCATATTGAAGATTTTGAAAGATTTTATTTAGATAATGTAAAAAAAATTATAAAACCCACACATATTCATTTTGATTTAACTAAAGTTTCTGATGATGGATGGGTTAAGGTATCATCACCAAAACATGAAAAGAAAGAAAAATATGACAATTTAATGGCTGAACTATCTAAATTAGTTGGTGATTGGAATGAACTTTTATAAAAAAAATATAATATATATAATATAAATGAATCGTATTAGAAAAGTTAATAATACATATCAGGTTTTGGTAACCCCTAATATTAGAGTATCTCCTGACTCATCTTTACTAATTGGTAATTGGGAAGATGAGAGTTTAAGAAATTATTATGTTTTAGAATTTGAATCTTTAAATGATGCATTATGTGAGGCATATAAATATCCGGACATTGACTGGTATAGAATGGTTCTTAATCATGAACATATATTTAAAAGATTGGAATATACTATTAGGGCAGTAATAAACGATAATGATTATAATGTTGAATTTATTCCTATTTTAACCAACCCAGAAACTTTAAAAAATATAATGTTTGATCGTGTAATTAGGGCTGGAGAAAGATTCAATTTAAGATATGGTTTAAATGACATAATCAGTTTTACTATTGTCAACCCATGGTCAAATAATTTACACAATATATCTAAAAGTATTGAAAATTATCATTCTCATATGGGAAGAGATGATCTAAGAATTAGAAATAAGAAAATTGTTGATGGTAAAATTATTTGTTTGTATGGATATACAGAATTTGGGACAATTTATGAAATTAAATTAATTCCAAGTTTACTATATCAATGGGGCGAATGGTATAAGAAAAATGGCTATAGAAACGAATCAGTTGCCAACAAATTATACAATAAAACTTTACAAAAACAAAAAACAATAGACTCTGGACCAGTTTTTAAATAATCTATTTTTATACTCAAGTTAAAGAATAATTAACTATAATAATAATATAGTTAATGGATAATATTTTACCTCTGCTCCAGACCAGTTTAATATTAAGTCTTAAAACAGATAATATGATTGTTGACACTTTGGCTGCATCATTGTTGTTGTATTTTTTTAAAAAAATTTATGATAATTTTAGTATTATTATTGATAAATTAAAAACAATCATATCTTTTTCAAAAAAAGTTAAATCTGAATATGTAATTCAAGGTACTGTGAGTAGATCAAATGAATTTTGTTATCATTCTATAAATTTTCCTGAAGAATACAAAGCCATTATGTATAAAATCACAAAACTTGGAATTGATATTGAAAATGGTAAAAAATTTAATAATATCGATAATAGATTTGGAATTATGGATTCCAGTAATGTAAACTCTATGTTTTCTTATTCAATCAATACTAATAAAGAAATTAAACTATTAGATAATATTTATGTTAAACAATTGAATATTATTGATAAAAGTAATGATTTAAAATCATCAATTGAATTTTATAATTTATCATTGTATTCATATACTTTAACATTTAATGATTTGAGAGATATGATATCTGATTGGCTGAAAGAATATAAAACTTTTGTTAAAGAATATAATGATGGTGAATATTATTATTTTTCATATATTGGAAAGAAAATAACAAAACCGATGGATAAAAATAATTTTGATCATGATATAAAATTTGAGTCTCATATATTTAATTCTAATAAAACATTTAACAATATATTTTTTGATCAAAAAGATGTTTTAATTAAGAGACTTGATTATTTTTTAAATCACAAGGAGGAATATATTAGATTAGGTATACCATACACCTTAGGATTATTATTTTATGGAGACCCTGGATGTGGAAAAACATCAGCAATTAAAGCAATAGCGAATTATACAAAAAGACATATTGTTGAAATTCCTTTATCAAAAATTAAAACATGTGGAGAACTAAAAAGAATTTTTTTTAATGAAATCATAAATGAACGATATGTACCATCTAATAAAAAGATTATTGTTTTAGAGGATATAGACTGTATGAGTAATATTGTTAAAAAAAGAACCTTAAAACAAAGTAAAGATAATGAAACTGAGGCGGATGATTCTAATAAAGAAAAAGAAACCAAAGATGATGATCAAGAACTTAAAAAAGAAATTCTGGATCGATTAATTTGTAGTAAATACTGTGAAGAGGACGAAGACAAATTAACATTATCATATATTTTGAATTTAATTGATGGAGTTTTAGAACAACCAGGAAGAATATTGATTATCACTTCTAATTTCCCTGAAAAATTAGATGATGCCCTAATTAGACCAGGTAGAATAGATTCTAAAATAAACTTTAGTAAATGCTCTAAAGAAATCATGCAACAAATTATAGAATTCTATTATAATCAACCCATTCCATCATCAGCTTATACTAAACTAACAGATGGTCAATATACTCCAGCAGAAGTGATCCAATCTTGTTTTATTTCAGATACAATCACTGACTTTTTTACAAAAATTTAAAAAAAGTAAAAAACCTTTTTGCAAGCTTTGCTTGCTTCGCGCAGCGAACGTGAGCTTGCTCACCGAACGAAGTAAGATAACTCGTATCTAAGAGTTATTCGTGTAAATATAATACTCTTTCTCCACAAAGTTATCAAATATAGGATCAACTTCTCTTTCAACCCATTGACCAAATCGATTAAAATACATTCTTTTATTGGAATTATTTTTTATAAAACTAATTTCAACTACATATCTTTCTGTCTTTTTAACTTTATTCGATTCAGACGATGAACTTTTTCCTCCAGAAAATCCAATTAATTTTAAAAATCGCCATCTCCACTCTGTTTTATACTTTTTCCTCCAATCTGGAATAGGTTTATCTAATTTATTTTCAGGTATAGTATTCATTATATTAGTATAAGTAACTTTCCCTGAAATATCTTTATTTTCAATTTCATTTTGAGAAACAAATATATTGTCCATATAAAATTATTATCTAATTTTTTTTAAATTATTTTAACTCATCAAATATATATAATATAATTATGAACTTCTGCAATTATAAATTTCTACTTGCCTTATTAATGTCAATTTTAATAATACTTGTTTTAATTAAATTACCGGATTATGTATTGATTATGACTAATATAAAAAAAATAAATCCACCACCTAAAACTGATTATCAAATGATTCAAGAATCGGTTAATGAAGAAAGTGATAATAATGACCAAATAACTAGTGAATACAAGGCAAGTAATATTATATCTTTGAGTGATCAATCAGAAAAGACATTAAGTCTTCCAGGTGCGTTAGTTGATAACAATATAGAAAATTATGCTTCATTTTAATTTATCTATAATATATATATAATGTCTGGACCAGAATATTCAATATTTGCTCATGCAACCTCTAAATATAATGTGAGTGATAGAGATATTAATAATAATGTTTATAATAACCTATCACCGCAAAATCAAAACCAATCTAAATATAATCAGATTCTTGATCAAACTGCCCTAAAACGTGCATGTTGTAATCGTCCAAATAATAGAAGCCCTAAAACTGTTAAAGTAAGAATTCCTGGATGGGCTGGGTACCAATATTCTAATTTAGAGGCCGATCAAATGGCCAAAGAAAATAAATATGTTGATGTGGATGTTAATTTAGCCAATGAATGTCCTGCAGGTTACGACGATCAAACTCAAACACAATGCAAAGATTTTTATAGAATCTATTGTGGAACCATTTTAGATGAATTTATAACTAGATATTGGAGAGATAAATCTAAACCCTTTCCTTATGATAAATGGGTTTTATATAAAAAAGAATGTGCATGTTTTGCTCCAGATCCTAAATGGGTACAAGATATGAATTTTAATACTTTACCCAAATGTGTTTTACCGGAATGTCGTCAAGGAAGTGGTGCCTTTTTAGATAATGTTTCACAGGCTGGTGTATGTCAAGATCTTACATATTGTTCACAAGATTTTTCTGCTGGAACTATTGCAGCAATTCAAGACTCAGAAGTAAACTTGGCTGTGAATATGGTTAATAATTGTGGACCTGGAAGTAGTGCAGAAACATCTCTTGCAAATGCTGTACAACCAAGTACCCCACCTGCCCCTATATCAGTTTCACAAACTCCTGGATCAACACCAGCTCCAGTTCCTCAACCACCTCCTGTTTCAAAACCAACATCCAGTCCTTCAACTAATGTAATTACTGAACCATCATCACCTCAGGGTGGTTTAATTCCAGGAACTTCTAATACATTGTTATTATTTCCTGTGGGAGGTGTAGGATTATTATGTTGTTGTCTCTGTATAATTATAATTGTAATATTATTTCTATAAAAAAAATATAAGTAATTTATATAATGAATCTTATTAATTATATAAAAAGAAATCCAATTTTATCATCTGTAACAATAATTTTAATACTTGTCGTCATCTATATGATTTATGATGTAACTCGAACTTGGTATATGATTGAAGGATTGGAGGAAACTCTTCCTGAAATGCCACAAGAAATGATGGAACAGGAAACCATACCACAAGAAATGATACCACCAGAAATGATGGAACAAGAAATGACCCAGGAAAGAATAATGGAACAGGAGATAATTCCCGGAATGGCAGAAGAGGAAATGATGCAAGAGTCTGTTCCTCCATTGTCTACCAGTGGGGATGTTTTACAAAATGCCATTCAAAGTGGTAATCCAGTTTATTTTAGATTTGATAAACAAGTAATTACCATTGAAAAAAAAACAGAAATTAAACCATTATATTTAGGTGTTATCCAAAAGAAAGATTGCGAATATAGAGTTCAAGGCAAACCAATTGAATGTGATTTTGTGATTGCTATTTTACAACCAGAGAAAAATGAATTTACTAAAATGATGATATATGAAAAAACTGATGATGGAGGAGAAAAATATAATTTGATCAGAAATATGTCTGAAAAAATACAACCCTCTTATCCTTATCTATCTCAAATTTTAAATATCAATAATAAGAGCAAGGCATTGTGTTTTGATCCGGCATCTGATGATACTAATACTAAATGTTTGATTGAAAAAAGTAATTTAGGTTATGTAATTAAATTTAGAAAACAATCTGGAAATTCTGGAACTTTTCAAGACTATTTTGTTAGTGAATGTCAAGGCAACCAGCAAAAATTATGTAAAATGGGACAAAGTGTATTTCCAAGAATATGTCTAAGTAATAATGCGGGAGATGCCATTAATTTTAAGATTGAGGCTTAATTATTTAATTATATTTTGAAGAATAAAATATAATTATATAATATAATATGTTTTGTAGAATATTTGATAAGGACTATTATCCTAGAGACTTTGTCCAAAATAATAATAGGATAAGAGAAGATTTCCTAAATGTAGGAAGTTCTAATTCTAAACATAATAGTAATCAAATTGAAGGATTTTTAAGTTTAGGGGGTAAATCGAAAAGTAAATTGAAGGTAACCCAGACTGCAGACTATAATGTTGTTAATAAAAATGAAGTTGATATTGCAGTTAATGATCTAAATCAATTAATTCAAGAAACATTCGTTAGAAATGCACAGTCTTGTGCTGCTACAGCCTCTCAAACTCAAAGTGTTGGTATTGGGGATATTGTGGCAACCGGTGGCGCTAAAATAGATGTGGGTGGAATTACTATGGATCAAAATGCGAAGTTAAATTTTGAATGTGTACAGGTAAATAAACTAAGAAGTGATATTGGTAACGAGATAGTATCTAAATTTATGACAGATCTTCAAACTAACACATCAAATGAAATGTTGGCTCAATTGGATGCTATCGCAAATCAAAAAGCAGAATCTGGATCTATACCCTTATTAACATCTCCAGCAGAAACAAAAGGCGAACAAACTCAGACGATTAATTTCAATTCAACAACTGAAAATTATAAAAATATAGAGAAAAATCTACAAAATATTGTTCAGAATACTGTTACTCAAGAAACCATTTCTGATTGTTTAGCTCAACTATCTCAAAGTCAGACAGTTCAAATTGGCAATATAGTGGCAACTGATTTAGGAACAGAAATTAAGTTGGGAGGAGTTACTCTTAAACAAACTTTAGAAGTTGTAAGTAATTGTATGCAAAGTAATGATTTGAGCACTCAGATTATCAGCACAATGCTTAATTCTATGGATGTTCGTACGGTTGATACCACAACAACAACCATGGCTGGTGAAGCAACTTCCGATGTTGAACAAACTGCTGTTAGTAAAGGTCCTATTGGGGAAATTGGTGAGGCATTTGGAAATATATTTGGAGGCATTTTTGGTGCTTTAGGACTTGGTGCCGCAGGTCCAGCTGTTGGTGGAGTTTCTTCAAGTATTTCACTTTGTTGTTGTTGTTTGATAATTATACTTATTATAATTGCAGTAATGACTTAAACATTAGTCTTTTTCCTGCCTCTAAAAAGATAAACAACAGCAACGATAATAATAATTAAACTTAATAAAGATATCATGGTAAATAAAATAATATTTGAAAATGATACCATTTTTTCTACTTTTTTAATTTCACCATTAATAAACTTTTTAATATTATCCATATTTAAGAGTTTATTTTTTAATTCTTTGAGAGATTCATAATTATATCCTTTTAAATTTTCAAAATTACATACTTTGATGTCTTTTCTAGCACATTCATCATCCATCTTTTGAAAATTACCTTGATGACAATTAATATAAGAATCAGGATTTTTATATGAATTGGTGGATGGATCCCAGTATCTCATACCATATTGATCACATTTTGCTTGAACGTCTAAAACTTTATTTTTTGTACATTCAGTTTCTAAAATACCATACTTATTACAATCACTTTTTAATTTTTCTACTTCCACTGGATCACATTCCTCCATCATTTCCTCTTCAGCCATACCCATAAGTTTACAACTATTCATAAGCTGATTGTGTTTTTCTAAATATTCACCAGTCATATCTGGAGTACAGCATTCAATTTTGGATAATAGATTATTAATTTCAAATGATTTTGCGTATTGTCCAGCTGGACATGATATATCATTTTCTTTAACATCTTTTGTGATCATTTGACAGTTTGTTGATGGGAATGATGCTTTAACTTTACCACCATCAAAACATGGTGAGCAACAGGATGCCTTATTAAGTAATGGATAGTATGTTGATAGGGCAGTACCATTTGGACAGGTTGCTCTTCCATTTTCAACATCAACTAGTTGACAATCACAATATTGATCTAAATATTGATCCTCTCTCATTTTATAAATTTTTTTCTTAGGGCGAACAGTTGCACAACTTCCATAAAGAAAACCTGGTTTACCATCTTTGGTTCTTTCTATTTGAACACCTGCTAAAATTCGTCCTCCAGAATTATTTATATCACGACAGGATATGTCTCCACTAACATTTAATTTATTACTCATCATAATATCTTCCTGTAAAGGTATATTTATTGACATTATATATCTTATATTGATAAAATAATTTTATTATTCAAATAAACAAAAAAGTCTAATGTTTTTTATTTGTTCCGTAAAAAGATTGTTGCTTTTTATGGGCTTTATCAATGGCTTGGATGAATTTGTTTTCAAAATTGATAATGGTTTCTCTAAATTCAACCATGTTTTGTTGTAATTTAACAAACTCAATATGTATGCCGGGATCACTTTTACAAACCATCGGAACTTCCCGATTAATAATGAATTCTGTTCTTTGTTTGGCGGCTTGAATTAACTTTCCGATTTTTGGGTTACCAAGGAATACTTTTCCATGATCTTCCTCTTGTACAGAAACATTTCCAGGCATATTAACAATTAAATTATAATACTTGACATTGAAATCAAATATATTATGATACTCTAATAGTTTGTTATAATGATCTAACATGAGTTTAATTTCTGGCTTGATAATTTTATAGAGTGTTTCCTCATAAACATTTTTTTCTTTTGTGTTTAAAATATTCATAAAAGATTTCATAATTTGCCCGATTGATGCCCGGGATAGTTTAAAACGACTATCCCATTTGACCATATCTAATGTAATGGGTTGTTGATTTAAACCATCTTGAGTAAGGTTGGATTGATTTTCTAATACTTGTTCCTGAACCGAATCCATCTTTAGATGTTACTAAAATATAAGACTAGAATTACTTTGTTATTTTTTTTCAATTTTTTAATGGGAAGGTCCAACCCCCTGAATCAAAAATTTAATATAGATAATTATATATGGGACTTGTTAACAACGATAAGGATGATGATAATAACTCCTCAAACAAAAATTCAGAATCTGGCAAAACAGATGATACTCCTCCTAGCTCTGACAATGACACAAATGAATTAGATTTTTTTGTTCCTGCTGAGAATAATAAAGAGTCTGATGATAAATTAAAAGAAAAATATGATGATACCGAATTACTATTTGAAATTTTTGATGATATTATGAAGGATATTGACAATTTAGAAAAAGAAAAAAAAAGTAAATTTATGTTGGCAGAAGAAACTTTGAAGGCCATCTGTGCAAATTTAGGAGAAATTGAGTCAGATAAAGGTTTAATAATTGAAGAAACTATAAACTCTCTTGATGATCTTATTTTTGTTGCTCAGAAATACGGAACTTATTCAAAAAGTATTTATAGAAATATAGATACCAAAATTTTATTTGATCTAGTTGAACCTTTAGAACAATTAAAGAAAATTATTGGTATGAATGAGGTAAAAGACCAAATTGTTGATCAGTTATTATCTTCCATGCAAAGTATGTATGATGATGATCTTATGTTCCATACTGTAATTGCTGGTCCTCCTGGTGTTGGTAAAACACTATTGGCAAAAGTCTTGGGTAAAATATATCTTAAAATGGGAATCCTAAAAGGAAAAGAATTAAAATTTAAAATTGCAAGAAGAAGTGATTTGATCGGTAAATATTTAGGACACACTGCTATTAAAACACAAGATTTTATTGATTCTTGTGAAGGTGGTGTTTTATTTATTGATGAAATTTATTCGCTTGGAAATGATGAGAAAAAAGACAGTTTTGCAAAAGAATGTATAGACACAATTAATTTAAATTTAACAGAAAAAAAGAATTTTATTTGTGTTGTGGCTGGATATCCAGAAGAAATAGAAAAATGTTTTTTTTCATTTAACCCTGGTCTCAAAAGAAGATTTCCTTTTAGATATGAAATAAAAGGATATAATACCCAAGAATTGAGGAAAATATTTGTGCAAAAAATATTAGAAACAAATTGGAAATTAGAAATAGAACATAAACAAATAGATGAATTTATAGAAAAAAATAAAGGAGGGTTTGAATATTATGGTGGTGATATTGATAATTTAATTTTATGTTGTAAGACATCACACAGCAAAAGAATTTTTGGTAAGGATGAATCTTTAAGAAAAATATTAACATACGATGATTTAGTTAATGGTTTTAATAAAATGAAATTAAATAAATCAAAAGCAGAAGACAAACATCCACCATACGGCATGTATCTTTAATCAATATCCATTTGATTATTATTTTTATTCTGATTATTATTTTTTGATCCCGGTTGCGTAAAATTATTTCCATTTTGATTAAATATATTTGTTTGAGGTGTAAATGTATTTGGAAAAGGTGTTGTTGGTTGAGGATTCATAAAATTTGGAGGATTTGGTTTGGTAAAATTAAAATTGACTTTAGCAGGATCTGTTGTTGGGTTAAATCCTGGAGTTTCTGGTTTTCCATAATAAATTTCAAATGTAGGTTGTTGTTCAAATGGGTTTGTTTTCACAGGTAAATCTAATCCGTCTAACATAGGAACTGGACCTTTAATAATTCTATTAGGACCGGCATATTTATTTGCATTAGTCCTTGAATGGGTAATTCCAACAACTCGAAAATTATTTTCATGAAAAGCAGTTCCAGGAACTGTTTCAATTATCACAAACATTCCTAAATTATTAACATTAAAATTATTTGGGCCTAGTTGCATTTTAATAATTTAACTATATGATTATTCTTTATATAGTTAACATTATTCAATTTTTCAAATAAAAAAATATATTTAAAATTAATTAATTATTTCTTTCCAATATTTTGGCGCCTTTGGTGAGTCAATTTTAATATCATCCATTAGTTCATTAATTTCTTCCTGATTATCTTTAATAGTAACATTATATTTTGTTAATTCAAATTGAATATTTTTGATGGAATCATTCATGAATTTATCATCAATGGCTGAACAATTTTCTAAGAAATTTAAGATATACCTAACAATAAGTTGTTGCTGTTTTCCAGGATGTTTTTCCATCAATAATTTCAAATGTTCAGCTGAATCATCAAATACAATCTCAATTGTTGTTTTATTGATCGACGAAAAAAAGTCAACTTCATCAACATCCAGATCCTGACGAATTTCTTCCTGTTCATTTTTATTTTCGTCTAAAACTTTAATATTTTTAATAACTTCTTCAAGAGTAAATTTAATAAAATTATTTGGTTTCTGGAAACTAACAATTGCATCCCGAATTTCTGCTGTAATGATTCTCGATTGAATGATTGCACGGATTGCCATTTTCCCACGAAGTTCAGAATCCAGATAATCGTATTGGAAATTATTATCCTTTAGAAACAATGTATTATCATCTGACAAACATTTTAACATAAAATCTTTATAAACTTCAATAATATATCCAGAACTTGCTAATTCTCCAATAAAAATTGCCAAACATTGTAAGTCACATTCAAATCTATTATTTTCTTGCTTGATTGTGAAGATTAAATTATATGCTCGATCATAAATTAGTTTTAATGTGTCTGAAATATTGGGCAAAATTCCATTAATATTTTGGAAAAAATATTCAAGAGATGTATCGGACAATTTTGTATTTTGATATTTATCATCAATTCCTGAAAGCAATTTGAAAAGAAGATTGATATTTCCCTTGACATGAATATCTGGAACATTACATTTCGGTGGAAGAGTACGGGTTATGAAAATGCTAGCCAAGGCATTGATGGTTAAATCTGTTTTTACACATAAGGCCAATCTCAATCGGTCAACCAACAAATTTTTTTGTGAACCCAAATTAAAAATTCCACGAACAATTTTTCGAATAGACCCTTCTGTCATTCCATTTGCAAAGGCCATATATCTCATTTTACGCTCTTGTTCATTAATTTTTGTATTATTCATCACTGATTGAAATGCATTTTCTGGTTTGGTGTGATTATTTTCAATGAATGGATCACATCCAATCTCGTATAAAAGTTGAACAATTTGCTGAAATTGTTGTTCTGTGACAGTGTCAATCCACGCAATATCATGAAAATAAGAATACTCAAATGAAGTTGTTTTCTTTTTATGTTTCAAGAAATCAAAAAAGTTTTTAACTTTAAGATCCTGAATAACCAAAATAAGATGAAAAAATTCACCTAATCTTGAAAATAAAGCATGACCAATATTAAATGATTTCCGAACATCCCCTTGGGAAATATTTTGACACCAATCAACACATTTATCTTTATCAAACGGATCTTCTTTCGCATAAGCTGATAACTTTGTTTTATAAAATTTAATGTTATGTTTATCTTGCCTTGCCTCTTGCTCTTTGGTTTGGAGTTGATTTGTTTTTGGATAAGGAGGGTGTTGACCACGTCCACCTTGGTTGCTTTGCCCACCACGTCCACCTTGGTTGCCTTGACCACCACGTCCACCTTGGTTGCCTTGCCCACCACGTCCACGTTGTGAATAGTTAGAATTACCACGTTGATACCCAGTAGTTCTAACTATGTAATCATCATCTTTCACATTTTGTTGTTTGTGAAAAGAATTGCCTGTGTGAAAGGGTTTCTGGCTCATGATTTAGCCTAATACTCAAAATATAACTAATATATAACAAATATTGAATATTTCAATTTTTTTAGGAAATAAACCCATCAATTTGATCAAACACGTCACAATATTTATTTGACATAAACATATCAGCATGATAAGATTCTTTTAAATACATACATTTAATATTATATTTTTTCATCTTCTCATAGATATCCTCACTAGGAACAACTTGATCTTTTTCAGAAACTATAACAAAACTATTGTTAGACATATCATTATAATCATGAACCCAGAATTCTGGACCGAGTAAAAATCTTTGGGTGACATATCTTAAATAAATATCATCATAGATAAATTTATTAAAAATCTTTGAGATCATTCCATAATTACCCTCCTGTGGATCATTTATATATCTATAAATTTTATAGGCCTTATCAATAAAACATACTGGTTCCATATATACTGTTTTATCTGTCCTATTTTTAATCATATCGTTTTGCAACAAAGAGCTAAGAATTATAGTACCAAAACTATGACCTATAAAATTAATTTTTTCAATGTTATGTTTAATTAAAATATGTTTCATAATATTCCTCCAGGTATCATATTCTGGAAAAAGTTTTTCATAAGTGATTTTTGTTGTAGAACGCATATATTCCATATTTGAAATATTGGGTAAAATGGGAACAATTAAATTATATTTTCTGCGTAGTCTTAAAATGTAATAGAGATAAGGTTCGATTCCAAATCCTAATCCATGGATGAACATTACTGTTTTAGTATTTTCTTTATTGTAGTAATGAAAATATGTAATATTTGTTCCTTTTACTTTATATTTATCAAAATTCATAAGATACAATGCCATATAACAAGCATCTTTCATTAAATCTAGATAAGAACAAATAATTGACGGTCTATAAGAACATTCTATTTTATTATTACCAAATTTTAAAAAATAAATAGATGGATCATTTACATCTTTAAATTGTATATTTAATTTTTCTTCCAATTTAATTAAAACTTCAGATGCATGATTTTGTTGCTCATGAGATAATTGCCACATAGATTTAAAATAAAGATTATAGGCAACCCATTTAAACATTTTACCCCTCGGTATATCTTCAATCTCGATTGGAACATAATACATATTTTCAGATGGTTTATTATAACTAAATATATTTCTAATAGAAATTTTCAGTTCATCAACACTAAGCTCATTCAACATATAATTTTCATACCAATTGTAGTTAAAATCTTTAGAATTATATTTTTTTCTATTGACAAAATCTAAGAGCCTATTATAAAAATTGTAATGAAACATTTCTTTTAAAATAACACTTCCAAATAATAATTCCATTTCTATAATTTATATATATAGCGTATATGTTAAGTATTATTTTTTCAATTTTACAAATATAATGAATTATACAAATCATAAACTTCTCCAAGATTTAGAATTAGATAATAAAATAATACCTAAAATTGATCATACAATAACAACATATGGAAAAAATAAATTCCGAGATTTATTTAATATACTTTATTATGGCCAAAATAATTTATTAAGAAGAAAAGAAATTATCACCTCTATTATACAAAATGAAAAAAATAAAAAGCAAATAGTAAAAGAACTTCAAATAATAAAAAAAAGAGAAAAATATGTAGCCTGGTTATTTGATTCTAAAAATGGAAAGAAAGATAAAGAATTTAAAGATCTTTATTTTACAAAAGAATTTTTCAATAATGAAGATCTTTTATCAACTTCTAATTATCTCAAAATTTATTCACCTAGTATAATTTTAATTGTATACCTTTTTATTTACATTTTTTTAAGATATTATGGAATTAATATTAATATTCAAGATTATTTATATGGTATATATGAAAGCACAAAATTTGCTATCACTGGAATGTTAATGCTAGTTAGCTCTAACTTTAATTTGATTAGTTTTTTAACTAATATGTTAGCAACTTTATACATATTATACCAACTTTACTGTAGTTACAATTCATTTGATTCTTCTGTAACACATTATTGTAAATGTAGTGATTTTAATAAAAATATAAATGGTGTTATGGATGTTATTTATAGTATTAATAGAATATATAAATTAGATAACTTTTTTGTAAATGAAAAACAATTAATATCTCACCATATCAAAGAAATTAATAAAGTATTTAATGATAGTAAAATCAATAAATTAGGATATAAACTTTTACTTAAAAAAAATTGCAAAGATTTTGAACTTAGTTTTAATAGTACTCTTCAATACATTGGGTTGATTGATAGTTTTATAAATATTGCTTCCTTAGTACAAAATAATGGATATATTTTCCCAACTTTTGATTTTAATAAAGACCAAGGCCCTTATATCAAAGCCGATGGATTATGGTCTCCCTATATATCATCGTTCGAACAAATAACCAATCCTTGTTATTTAGGTGAAGATAATCCCAATATTATGATTTTAACTGGTCCAAATACTTCAGGAAAATCCACCTATATGAGAAATATCATGATCGCGATCCTATTATCTCAAACTATTGGTATTACTTGTGCAGAAGATTTAGTCTTTACTCCTTTCAATTCTTTATTCACTTATTTAGATATACCTAATGTTTATCGAGATAAGGAATCACTATTTGAAGCTGAAGTTATGAGATGCATGGAATATTGTAAGATGATTGAAGAAATGAATAGTGATCAATATGCATTCACTATCATTGATGAAATGTTTACAGGAACAAATCCTAAAGAAGGAATTGCAAGTTCATATTCTGTTTGTGAGTATTTGGGTAATTTTAAAAATAGTATTAATATCATTACCACTCATTTTATGGAACTAACTGAATTAGAAAAACAACACCCTAATAATTACATTAACATGAGATTTCATGTAATTAAAAATGAAGATGGTAGTTTTTATAGACCATATCTATTAGAGTTTGGATCTTCTGAACAACATATTGCCATTGAATTGCTCAAACAAAAGGGTTATGATAATGTTATAGTGGCTCGGGCAATTGAAAAGTTAAATGAACTTTAACATCTTCAATAGTCAGCAATTTGCCCTTGATCCTCCAGAAATTTCCTGGGCGATCCAGCAAAGAAAGTCAAAATGCCAGATCCATCCAGAGAAACCCATCGGCGAAGTTTGTGAGGTTCTTGCCTTGGAGAGGTTCTGGATACAAGATGGGATCCAGATGGATGTTTCTTCACCAGAGTGTGAAGAAAGACAATCTCCTCACCGGAAAACTTGACCCCGAAACAGTTGATGATCGACAAGTTGGATCGAAGACGAAGAAGATTGATGATCCCAGCCTGAGAAAGACGGGACACCAAATCCTCATCTCTCCCCTCCATGATCATAGCTTTGAAGGCTGGATCCATCTTATCCCAAGAGATGATTTTCTAATCCAACTATTAATGGGACTTACAACGATTTAAAATATCAATTTTTTATTATTATAATAAATAAAAATTGATTAATGAATATCGATTCTTCTTTCTCTAGGATTCATTTTAGGGTTTCTTGGAACAGTTAGTTTAAGGACACCATCATTAAGACTTGCCTTCATCTCATCTGCCATTCCATCTTCTTCCACTGTAAATGATCGGCTAAAGCTTCCATATCTTGATTCATAATATTTATAATTAGGTTTTTCTTCCTTGGTTTCTTGGGAACGATTTCCTTTTAATGTAACCACTCCATTAGTCTCACTAATTGTTAATTCTTCTTTTTTAACACCAGGAACATCAAATGAATATTCATAGCGATCTGGATAGGCCTCTACATTGTATTTTGGAAACCTGATTAGAGAATGATTCTTGAATCCTTTGTTAACTTCTTCAAATGATGGTACCATAGAATAAAAATCACTAAAAAGGTCATCAATAGCTCTGTGATAAGGTGTTACTGACATACTCTTCTTTCCTCTCTGGTGCACTATATAGTACCAAATTTTTAAGTGATTTTCTTTAAGTATGATAAAAAATGAAATTATATAATAATAATATGAATGTTGATTATTATTATAAGACATGTATGGTTGAAAATTATAAGGTTCCATTTAATATTAAAGAAATCAAAAAGTCAAATAACTTTCGAAATTTCAAAGACAATGAACAAGAGTTAAATAAAGTTATATTTTTCTTAAACAATATGCCAGATAAAGTCCATTCAATTATATTCAATAATTATACAAATGTATGTCCAACATATTATGATATTACTATTTTATTAGATCAAAAAAATAATATTTGTAACCTAATGCATAATTTAGAAGATATTGATAAATACCTAGAAGATCAAGGCATCCGGTATATTTATATTAGAATTAATATTTTAGGTGAAGTTAAAATGAATCATGTAAATTGCATTATTATAGATAAACAAGAAAAATATTTACTTTTATTTGAACCTAAATTTAATTTGTATTATGATGTGCGAGTCTTATTCAATTTTATAGATGGTATATTTTATGGTTATCATTATAAAAAAATATCAGCAGCGGATCTTGGATATCATAATTTCAATAGGTTACAATCATATGATCGATTTTGCCAGACCTATGTCATATTTGTCTACTTATTAATAATTTTAAATCCCCATGTTAAATATAAAAATTATAAAACTATGTTCAATAATATTATTACTAAAGAAAATTTGGGATATTTATTATTTACTATTTACCAATTATTACATCAAAATAATTATACAATTAATGAACAACCATTAATATGGAGTTATCCAACAAATACATTTAGAAATTTAATAAAATTATTCAAGTTTGACTTTTTAAATATTTACAGTTCAGATCATTTAAATTTATATGAAGATGAAGACGATGATGTTGTTATAATTGACCTATGAACTTTTTCTATAAAAAATCACAATTACCATAGATAACAAAATTAAAATTAACAATGCACATAAATAAATCCAAGATTTTTCTGTTTTATTATGAATATTAAATGATGTTATTGTATTAGGAAGTGAACTAAAAGCTTCTATTCCTTGAATCTCTTCAGTTTGATTATTATTAACATCATTTAAATTTGTTGTGATGCCTTGATAGTTCATATTTTGCAGTCTGTTGGCTACACTTTGTTGAATCATTTTAGTCACACTGGCATCATATGAAATATTTTCTTCATCATTCCCACTTTCTATAATATCACCTAAATCGATTTCCATTGATTGACTAATATTAACTCCATTTGAGGAATCTGTACTTTCAGTATCTACACACGCATAGGTCATTCCACCAAATTCAAATCCAGGACAATCAAACATTTTGTTAGTGATTGTACAAGAATGCTTATCATCACAAGTTTCTTTTATTATATTTCTATATTTATCTAAATCACAGTTTCCATTATTGTCTTTTAATGTTATATCATTAATTTTTATTTTTCTATTGCCACAATTCATAGTTGTTTTTATATTTTTTTGCGACATAATATATATTAAAATAGAAGAAAAATTGAATTATTGATTTAAATTAAATATTCTATATAAAATTTAATTATACTGTTTCTATAATGTTCAAGATTTATAAACTAACAAATAACATTTATGCATACCAGAATATATTGCATCATAATAAAAAAGATTTTGATGATAAAAATGATTTATACTTGAATTTTAAAGATAGTGTTTACAGATCAATTCACAATGAAGATGTTCAAACTAATCATGTTCATTGTAATGGTATGCTTCGAATTAAATATTCATTGGCATTATTACAAGAGATTGAAATTACCCCTTATAATATACAACTAGACGCAAAAGTGAAAAATTTGACATTGTATATCAATAATTTTAACAAAAAAAATAATATCACACTCCACGAGGATGAATTCATTGCAAAATTCAAATCTATATTTAAAAACTTTTATTTTCATAAAAATCAATCATTGTTGGTAGATTATAATAATACTGTTTTAAAAATAGATATTGATAATGATTCTAATGGGTTTTTATCAAATGATACAGATATTAAAATTTTCAATGAAGATGTTATCAATTTAGGCATAGTTGGATCAAATTTATTAAAAAGAGACTTGTTTAAGGATGATTTTAGTTTTGAAAACATTGGAATTGGTGGATTAGATCATGAATTACTTAATATATTCAAAAGGGCATTAAGTACAAGAGGTATTTCAAAAGATATTGTCAAAAAATTAGGCATTAAACATACTAAAGGTGTGTTATTATACGGTCCTCCTGGAACAGGAAAAACTTTAATAGCAAGAAATATTGGTGGTCTCTTAACTAATGATCCTCCAAAAATTATTAATGGACCAGAAATTTTTAATAAATATGTTGGACAAAGTGAACAAAATATAAGAGACATTTTTTCAGATGCACAAAATGATACAAGTGATAAACTTCATATTATTATTTTTGATGAAATTGATGCCATCTGTAAAAAAAGAGGATCTAGTAGTTCATCCACTGGAGTTGGTGATACAGTTGTCAATCAACTTTTAACTATGATTGAGGGTGTTAAGGAACTAGATAATATATTTATCATAGCTATGACTAATCGCAAGGATTTATTAGATGAAGCACTATTAAGACCAGGTAGATTAGGTGTTCATGTTGAAATCGGTTTGCCAAATTTTGAAGGTAGAAAACAAATATTTAGAATTCACACTAAAAATATGTCATCTAACCAAATGCTTGATAAAAATATATCATTTGATACATTGGCAAAATTAACAGAAAATTATAGTGGTGCTGAAATAACAGCAGTGATTAGAGAAGCATCGGCTATTGCTGTTCATAAACAATTGTCTTCAGATAAAAAAGATATCAAATGTGATGATATTGTCATAGGGATGGATGAATTTTTAGCAGCGATTGATTTTATTAAACCTAAATTTGGGATCAGAGAGAATACATGTGATTTGCATGAAGACTTTTTTACCCAGAAACATAAAACAATTAATGATGGTATTCTTTCTATGTTACAAACAAAAAGATTGCAAAGCTTTATCATTTTTGGTGAAAATAAATCTGGAAAGACATCATTGCTTTCACAAATTCAAAATAACTGTCAAAATATATCTTTTTTACGAATGATTAGACCAATAGATGTTGTTAATTTTGATGATTTTGAAAAAAATAACTATCTAATTAATACTTTTAAGGATGCCTATTTATCTAAAAATAGCCTAATTATAATTGATGATATTGAAATTATTATCAATTATGCTAACATATGTCATACTATGACCTTTTCGAATAGATTATATCAAACAGTTTTAACTTTATTAAAAACAGAACCTGAAAATAAAGAAAGGAAACTGACAATTATTGTATCATGTGGTCAAATGGAATTATTTGAAGGATTAAAAAATAATTTTACAGAAAATTTTGTGATTAACTAACCTATTAAAAATTTAAATATTTTCTTTTTTTTATATATAGCAAAATAATTATGGAAGGTGATTATTCCTTTACACCTTTACCAGCTGATGACAGTTGGACTACAACTGAATGGATTATTGTGATTATAATGTTAATTGTATCAATCACTATATCTGTGATTGATATTCTCATGGATGTTGGAGATGCAGCAATTGATGCTGTATCTGCAGGATCTGTTGGAGCTATAACCAATATTGCAGATTTAATATTAGAAATTATATTGGAACTTATTCAAATTATTTTAATAAGTATAACAATTTGGTATGCTTGGGGCTTTGGTTGGAAGACAGGAATTGGTATTACACTTGTAGTAATTTGTGGAATTACTGATATAATTTTATCATTATTAGGATTCTTGCCATATTTTGATATTGTGGAATCGATTGGTGAAATTATTATTGAAATTATTCAGAATATTGTTTTGATTGCAGCAATGTTTTAATATTAAATTGATTTTTTTATCTAATTAATTTAATATAATATATTTATGGACGAAATATTTGGTGGAAGAATAAAACCTAGCTTTAGTAGATCTAACCTGGAAGGATTTCAGTCAGCTGCAGAAGGCGTTGGTGCACAATTAGAAGGTATGCAACAATATGCTCCTGCAGAATCCCAGGATAAGTTTAATTTTACTGTTTATTTAATTATGGCTATTGTTTCAATAGTCAGTATAATTATAGCCGTAATCGATATTGCCATAGATATCGGAGATGCTGCGGCCGATGCAGCAACATTTGGTGCAGCTGGTTTGGGAACAAGTATTATAGATATTATTTCTGAAATTATTTTAGAAATCCTACAAGCATTACTGTATATTGGTTTTGCCATTTATTTAAATCAACTTAATATTTCGACTTTTGTAGCAATTTTCATTGGATTAATACCCGCTGTAATTGATATAATTATGTCTGTTGTTGGTTTTGTTCCTTATGTAGACATTGCAGAAACCGTCATTGAAATTATCGGAGAAATTATCCAATTTGGCAGTTTACTTTATATCATTATTACATATTTTATGTAGTGACTTATACCTTTCGAGTATTATATCCCTTACAATGTTGACATTTTAATCCTAAAATATGAAACTTGACATTACTTTCCTGATGACAATCATTGCATAAAATTTTAAAACAAAGATCTTTATAATCATCTGGCATAGGTGTATTGTTTATTTCTTGATCAATATACTCATTCATTTTATCAGTTTTAACAACAGACATTGAACACAATGGACATTTATAGGTGGATTGTAAAAGTTCCTGGAAACATTTAACATGAATCCAGTGTCCACAAATCATTTGTGTCACTCCTTGGGTTGATGTAAAAATTTCAATCATACAAATTGGACATAAATATTCTTTTGTATCAACACATTTATGGTTTTCATTATCTTTACCAACACACATATTACATTTATCACAATGGACAAATTGATCTTTCCCAATTCGACAAAACCCACATCCATAACAATGATATTGTTTTTTATCTATATCATCAAATAAGTGACAAATATCACAATAATAAAGACCAAAACAAGTGTGACAATTTTCACAATATTGTTGTGGTGCTTGTATTTTATTACAGTTATTACAAATGATTTGATTTATTTTAAATCTATCTAATTTATGTTGTTTTTTGTAATTTTTTTCATTATGGAAATTTTCTTCATCGTGACATAATCGACACGGATATACTTTATCACAACATGGTGAAACTATCTTACACCTTCGGAGATAATGTTCACAACCATAAATAGGTCCATTTGATAAAGTTTGTTGTTGATAATCTTCTAAAGTTTCATCGGTCTCTATTTTTTTATCATTATCGGAGTTTTCATTATTATTTTCATTATTCAAGACCAGAGAATTAATAACATGTTGTAATAAATTAGCATTCATGTGATTTAAATTATCTAAGAAATCTTCCATATAAATAAATAAAATCAATATTTCTTTATATTTTTATTATAATTCTGCGGATTTAGAAAGTTTATTTTCAAAAGGCAATGCGGCAAATGAACTTTTCAAAATAATGGTTTCTTCATCACTTGTCATTGAAATTTCTTTTGTGTTGTTTGTTTCTTTTTCCTTTATTTCATTTAATTTTTTAACTAAAATATCAATAACAAATAAAAATTGGGATTTATCTTGAATCATACCTATTCTTGATTTTCTCATTTCTTGGATAGTTTCAATTAGATTTGGATAAATATTTTCCTTAAATTTTCGGAATAGATAATGAATGGCTATGAAGGTTCCAGTTCTCCCAACCCCTGCACGGCAATGTACTATTATTTTTTTATTGGAATTATAGTCAATCAAATTAATAGCATTTAAAGCTTTGCAAAAGTTATCTTCATCAGGAACTCCAAAATCTGGCCAGTTAATAATTGTAATATGGTATATCTTTTTTTGGAAATTTGAATCTTGTTTGCTTGTCATTGTAATTTCTCTTATTTCAATATAATTTTTATAGGTTAGACTACCAATATCTAAAATATACCTTTCATGAATATGATGGTTGGTGGTCATATAATTGTTATTACCACTTAAATTAACAATCATTCCAATGTCCGAATCATAAACCATGTCCCAAAAATCGAAATGACTATAGATATTTGGTTGCTGGGTGGCTATATATCGATCTAGAATATAATTGGCATTAATATAATCACTCCCAGTCCTTGTTAAAAGTTTTACTCTTGACTCTTGTGAAGATAAAATATTATAAAAATTATTCTTATTACCATTTATTTGAGCAATGTAATAGTCTTTTTGAGTTAAATCTGTAGGCATCTTTATAAATTCATTCAATAATTCTTCCCTTTTTATAACATCTGACAAAGATTTTATATACTGATCTCGCAACATTACTAGTAGATAATAATACCATATGATAGAAAATAATTTATAATAAATAAATCAACTTTTTATAAAAAGTTAACATAATCCTCACCAGCACCATCTCCTTCTACAAAATTGGCTGAATAGGCTGCAAATTGAGAGTAGTCTATCGGGATATTTTGTGGTACAGATGGATCAGAAGATGAAGGATCTGCAACACCAATAGTAACTTCGGCTTCAAAAGTTTTATCTTCTTCAAGTGTTTCATCAAAAAGATCTGGATCAATTACCACTAATTCAAAAGGTTGTTCAATGGTCATAAATTCAATGTTTGAATATTCTGGAATATGAACACCATCTACAATTGTCATTTGTTCAAATTGATATGTATTATTAAGGAATGTTTGAAGATCTGTAAAATTATCAAAATTCCGTTGGGTATTTTCATGGCAATCTCTGACAGAATAAGTTTCATTGGAACCATCAACTTTATAAAGGACTGCAATAAAATTACGGTTTTTCAAAAATAAAACACAATAATTTTGCCCTTGACCGAATCGGAAAATGTGTTCATAACTGATAACTCCACCTGTTATAAGTTCAGGTGTTGTTACATTTACATCATTGGCCTGAAGACTATTATTAGTATAAATGAGTAAGTCTTCAAAACTAATATATTTAGGAATGTCAACAGTCATATAATTTGTCACTGATGCATAAATATTATTTTCATGTTGTTTCTGGCTAATATCACCAGTCATCATAAAATGATAACAGGTTAAAAGTCCAAATAAAGGACAGGCTGTTCGATCTCCACCAAATTTCTCAAATTCAGAAAATCTTTTGTCAAATTGATTGAAAGTGGTAAACGAAGAAGCCATCTTTAATTATTTAGTTATTAATAATTAAATGTTATAGTAAAGAAAGGTAAATATAATTTAATTTTCAATTTTTATTGTGATTTAAATATATAAATAAATATGAATGATTATAGATATATTAGATATAAACAAAAAGGGGGTGCCATATCCTTTCTAAAAAAACAATCACCTCAATCAATATTTTCTCAATCACAACCTAGTGAATTTGTCTCTGTTCAACAAAATCCACAATATAATGCACCAGCCAAACCAGGATTATTACAAAGACAACAAGAACAGATATTCCAAAATTATGATCCTAGTCAGTTTGTAAATGCATATAAAAATTTGGTTGAAATTGATAACTGGATTTTAGGTACTAAAAAAGAAGCGTCTTGTTGTCTGGCTGACCTAAGTTTATATGCAGAAAAAGAGTTAGATGGACAAAAATATATGGTTCTAGTTAATAATTTTTTAAAAAATATTTCAAATATGCGATATCAAACTCCATCTGTAATTCAGGAACTTAAAAATAATACTGGTCAAGAAATAGCTGTTTTATCTAAATATCAGTTAGATAATAAAAAGATAGAAGAACTAATAAATAATACATTCATGCCATTTATTATTGGTTATTTTGGTTTTCTTAAACCAGTTTTAAGAGATGTAAATAATTTAAATTTTAATTATACTTTTGAAGGTATGCCGGGTCAGAATCGAGGAACTTTTTGTTATGGTAATATCAATAAAAAAAATGCAGTTTGTAAAATTCAAATGTGCGATCAAACAATGGGTTTTGGTATGTGTTTTACTCAAATGATTGCAATTAGGGGACCCAAATTCGATTTACTTTTTAGAGATTTAAGGAAAAATACAAATATTCAAAATTTATCTTATTTACATGATCAAATTATTAGTAATAACTCAGAAATTAATACTTTAATTGGGACTATTGTAACGAAACAACCAAAAATAATTAATTTAAAAAATAAATTTTAAAAAGAATTTTTTATAAAAAATATCCATATAACAACCAATAATAATATAAGTCCTACAAAACCAATACCTCCAAACATATTCCCACTATTTTTATTATCATCATCCTTAAACATTTCTATCAAATCACGGTAATATCCTTTTTGTTTGAAAATTTCATGAAGATTTTTATTAACTTCTTCATAATTAGCTACTTTATTCCCAACCCTATTACCTACATCATCAAAAAGCCCAGCACTTATAATTTCATCAAACTTTTGTTTATCAACTTTTAAATCATTCTTAAGAAGATAATTATAAAGATCTGTTTGTACTTTAGCAATATACTCATTTTTAATATCCTTAACTTTGTTACGTGGATAAGCGTTTTCGCAAAGCCAGTTGACCTCGTCAACACATCGATGGAAAGTAGGGGTATTAGGTGGATAGTTATTTCCACATTCCTCAAAACGGACTTTCTTACAAATGTCTTTAGTTTGTTCATCTTTAGTACTAAGTCTATATCTTTCATGTAAGATTCTCCAATGAAGATAAGAATCTGTGACATAATTAATAATAATTTTGCAGCATTCATCTGCCTTGGCAATTCTTTTTTTCATTTGCCATCCTTGAATTACACGATTATTATTATATTTTCTGAAATCTTTAATACAACCTTTTTTGTCAGCAACATCTCCTACATTTCTTTCTTTGTTTAATTCATCCCAAAGTAATTTTCTCATTTCATCCTTTTCTTTTTTATCGTGGAAAGAATAATCTCTTCTTATTTGGCGTCCGTCTTTGGTAAGGAGAATAACTCCGGTCTTTTCACTTTTATTGACTGGAAGGAATTCAACTGACAAATATGGAAAAAAAGCCTGTTCAAATTCATACACTGCCATGATGGATGGCATGAGCTCTGTTATATGACTACATTTATTTGATGGTACATGAAAAAAATGTA
>OBIC01000103.1_pt1 | contig 39998 bp, 41 predicted proteins | sample 1519831 | NCBI WGS metagenome assembly OBIC01 (sample SAMN03019805, study PRJEB22545) | beach sand metagenome | biome: beach; feature: sea beach; material: beach sand | place: USA: Municipal Pensacola Beach, FL | collected 2010-10-20 | depth 40-45 cm m
ACTCCGGATCGGCGGTCAGCTGGATATCGGCGCGCTTGCCGGCAAGGCGTGCGGCCTCAACCAGCGCACGCTCGGCCGAGTGCACATTCCCGGAGTCATAATCGATGAGGGCGACTTTCTGCATCGCGGCGGGCTTACGCGCCTTGGAGGATAGGTGCAACTAACACAATCCTCTTTCATGTCAGTTTGACCTGACTCTTCCAAGTTCGGCGAGTTTGGCTTAAGCCCGCGCCATGCTGAAGACGCGCATCATCCCCTGCCTGGACGTCAAGGACGGGCGCACCGTGAAGGGTGTGAACTTTGTCGACCTGCGCGATGCCGGCGATCCGGTGGAGCTGGCGCGCGCCTATTCCGAGGCCGGCGCAGACGAGCTTTGCTTCCTCGACATCACCGCGAGCCATGAAGAGCGCGGCACCATGCTGGAAGTCGTCACCCGCACAGCCGAGCAGTGCTTCATGCCGCTCACCGTGGGCGGGGGCGTGCGCTCGGCTGCGGACATGGTCCAGCTGTTGCGCGCGGGGGCCGACAAGGTGGCGATCAATTCCGTCGCCGTGGCCAACCCCGACGTGATCGCCGAATGCGCCGCGCGCGTCGGACGCCAATGCGTGGTGGTAGCCATAGATGCCCGGCTCGAAGGGGAGCGTTATGTGGTCTATACTCATGGTGGGCGCACGTCTTCCGGCGTGGACGCTGTGGAGCATGCCATTCGTGCTGAGGAACTGGGCGCGGGGGAAATCCTGCTCACCAGCATGGACAAGGACGGCACCAAATCCGGCTTCGACATCCCGATGCTCAAGGCCGTCACCGAGGCCGTAAACATTCCCGTCATCGCCTCGGGCGGGGCGGGCTCGGCGGCAGATTTCGGCCCCGCCGTCATCGAGGGCGGGGCAAACGCCGTGCTGGCCGCCTCGATCTTCCATTTCGGTGAAGTGAGCCTTGCCGAGGCCCGTACCGCGCTGGCCGAGGCCGGCGCACCGGTACGCCCGTTTGAAGGAGATGCCGCATGAGCGATGACAAAGGGCTCGGCTCCCCGGCGGAATTTTTCGCCGCACTCGACCATCTCGCCCAGACGATTGATGCCCGTGCCGGTGGCGACACGGACGCCTCCTACACGGCAAAACTGCTCGCCAAAGGCACCGGCAAGTGCGCCAAGAAATTCGGCGAGGAAGCGGTCGAACTGGCCCTCGCCCTGGTCAGCGAAAGCGACGAGGCCGTCGCCAGCGAGGCAGGCGATGTGCTCTACCACCTGATGGTCGCCCTGCGCGCGCGCGGCATCTCGCTGGATGAGGTCGGCGCGGCACTGGCCGCCCGCCAGGCCATGTCAGGACTTGAGGAAAAAGCCAGCCGCAGCGAAGGCTAGGTCCGGCCTTCGACGCCCGTCTCTGCTGCGCTGTCTTCCGCCGTTACCAGCGTGATGCCCGGTGCGCCGAGACCGGCGCGGATGGCATCCACCTCGGCCTTGTGGGTGAGGAACTCTTCCATCATTTCAGCAGATTCCGAGAGTTTCCGACCCGTGGGGAAATTCAGGCTCATCGCATCGACCTGCCGGCCATCGATCAGCACCTCATAGTGCAGGTGGGGGCCGGTAGAACCCCCGGTCGAGCCGACATAGCCGATCACGTCGCCCTGGCGCACCGCGCTGCCCGAACGGATGCCGGCCCCATAGCGCGACAGGTGGGCATAGGCAGTCTGGTAGCCATTGGCGTGGCGGATGCGGACATAGTTGCCATAGGTGCCCCAACGCGAGGCCCGCTCAACCGTGCCGGTACCGGCGGCGTAGACCGGCGTGCCGGTGGGCGCGGCAAAGTCGGTGCCCTTGTGCATACGGGTATAACCGCTGATCGGGTGACGCCGGCTGCCAAAGCGCGAGGAGAGCCGCGCGCCATTGATCGGGGTCTTCATCAGGAACTTTGTCGCCGAATCCCCGTTGGAGTCGAAATAGTCCGATACGCCATCATCGGAGGGCACATGGAAATAGAAGTCCCGCGTGAGTGCATGCCCATCAAGCGAGGCGAAGATCACATTGCCGAGGCGGACCGGTCGGCCCCGCTCGTCGACCATGCTCTCATACACGATTTCGAACTTGTCCCCGGGCTGGATCTGGCGCTGGAAGTCGACGTCATAGGCGAAGATCTTGGCGAAATCGACAACCTGCTGGTCGCCCGCGCCCTGCTCCAACGCGGCTTCATACAGGCTGGTAGTGACCTCGCCAGCCACACGCAATGGCGCAGGCGTCAGGCGCGCCTCAAGCCGGGTGGCATCGAACCCGCCATCCGTGCGCGCCGTGCTGATGAAAGAAGAATCGTTCTCCGAACGCAGGTTCACCGCGATCAGATGCGCAGGAATATCCGCGCTCTCGCCCCCCTCAAGGGTCAACGTCGCCGTCAGGCCCGGGCGCACGCGGCGCGGGTCGATAAACTCGGCATCGAAGATCGGCTGCAGAGCGCGGTGCGCCTCGGCCGGGCTCGCGCCCATGTCGATCAGGAGGTCAGACAGGGTCTCGCCGCGTCCGAGCGTGCGCGACACCTGGGTCACCGCGCGCGGCTGGACGGCAAAGTCTGCAGTGACGAGACGGGTGAGGTCGCCGAAGGCCGCCGCAGCGACGGGATGTTCTGCCGGGCTCGACGCCTCCGCCGAGCCGCCACCAAACTTCTGGTGGGCAATGCCGCCAATCAGGCCGGCACCGATGAGACAGGTCACTGAAATCGCGCCTATATGAAGTGGCGAGACCTTGCTTGATGGCATACCGGACATGACGGATCCTCTACTCTTCCGGCGGGACACTGACGCATAGAAACCTCATTCCCGCAATATTCTCCCCCAGGACTTTAAAGTTCCTGAAAAGGGCGCGACTTTCAAGTTGCAAAGACCGTGGGGGTCTAACCGTGATCAGGCAAGAAGTGGACCGCAGGTGACCGAAGCGAAGGCACGCGCGAAACGACCGGCATGGCTGTGGGCACTCGGCGGATTTTTACTGCTGATCATACTGGGACTTGCCGGCATCTGGCTCTGGCGCGTACCGATTGCAAGCTGGGCTGTGCAGCAGGCCTGCAATGGGCGCGACCTCGCCTGCCGTTTCGAACTGGAGCAGGTCGGCTTCAGCGGTGCGGAACTTACGGCTCTTTCTGTGACAACCGCCAGCGGTGAGACACCGGTTGCGGCCGAGCGCATCACGCTGGCGCTGAACTGGCCGGGCCTGTTCTCTCCGCGCTTGGCCAGCGCCAATATTGAAGCGCCCAAAATTCGGGCACGCTTTGATGGCGAAACGATCGATCTGTATGGCCTGGAGACCCTGTTTGAGGGCGGCGGGGGCGGAGCGCCGACAGACTGGCCACGCGTGGCGGCCCACAACGGGGCGATGTCCCTCGACACGCCGGCCGGCCCGCTGTCGGGCACGTTCGAGTTGGATCTGGAAAGCCGCAGGGATGCCACCGCCCAGGTGCAGATCGAACCGGCCGAGCTTTCCACCGAGGACGGCCACCTCCAGCTCGGCAGCGCCATCCTGGACATGAAGATCGAGGACGGAGAGCCCTCGGGCGTGGCCGACCTTGAAATCACCGACGCGGCCTTCGGCGCCTTCACCGCGCGCGCCGTGCTGTTGCGCGCGGAACTGTTGCCCACCGACACGCCGGAGGTCGACCTCCTGCGCTACAGGCTGGCTGCGCGCGAGCTCGACATGGCCGGCTATGGCGTCACGGCGGCGACCTCCTCCGGCGATATCCATCTCTTGCTCGATGCCGTGGGAAGTTCCTCCCAGCCTGTCGAGATCCTTTCAGGCCTGGTCGCGCACCTGTCGGCCGACAATGTCCGTACCCCGGACCTGACCGCCGGAATGCTCGACCTGGAGGTCGATCTCTCGCGCGCTGGCCAGGGCGCACTGGAAGGCGAGTTGGGCCTGACCGCGGATACCGCCGCACTGAACGGCATCCTGGAAAGCGCCTCGGACCTGGTGCTGACCGGCAATGCCCGCCTTGAGGCCGATGGCGATACCCGCTTCGATGGGCGCGGCACGGCCAGGGCGATCCATGTGGCCGCCAGCTGGCGCGACCGGATCGCCGGCATGCTGACCCTGGGCGGCGGGCTCGGCGCCCATGGCGAGGCCCTCGATGCCTGGATCCACACTGGCCTCGAAAATGTCGATACCGGCCTGACCTTTTCCCTGCGCCGCGCCCCCGAGGGCGCCCTGGAGCTGCGCGCGCGCGGACCGGTCCGCCTGACTGCCGCTTCAGGCACAGTGGCCGTGCTGCGCCCCTTCGGGGAAACAGTGGGCCTTGTCTGGGATGATGGCGAGCTTACCGTGCGCGGAACCATCGCCGTGGAAGGCGGCGGCGGGCCGGGGCTCAGCGCCGACCTCAATGAGCTGACCTATGGCCCCAGCGGCACGCAGCTGCATCTGGCGGATCTCGTGCTCGCGCCCTGGACCGAGGACGGACTGACCGCCAGCGCCGACATCACCCGGCTCGATCTTTCCCAGGTCGATGCCGCGATGCGTACCTCGGTACGCGGCACGCTGGGCCTCGATGGGGATCTGGGCGTCGCATCCGTGCGCGGGCTCACCCTGTTCGGTGCGGTGGACGCCGCACGCGGGCCGGAAGGCTGGCGCGCCCAGCTCGCCGAAGGTGACTGTCTGGCACTTTCCACAGACGGCACGCAGATTCAGTCGATCCGCTTCGGCGCGCTCGCCACCCGGCTCTGTCCGTCGGACGGACGCCTCGTCCGCCAGGGCGCCAACGGCCCTGAAGGCATGCTGCAGGTCGACACGTTGAGCGTGGATTTCACGTCCGACGAGAGCGAAGGACGACTGCGTCTGCCGGCCCCTGCCGTGAACTGGACCGCCAATGGCGGCCTGACGGCCGATCTCACCTCACGCGGCGTGCGCTTCGACCTTTCCACCGGTCCGCGCGACCTGAGTGTGGCAGCGAGCGAGGCCGGGCTCGGCTTGCGGCTGACCGAGCGCGATGGTGTGCGCCTGTCTGGTGGGCTCGACACGGTCCGCTTCGGCGGCAGCCTGATCCCCGCCCAGGTCTCTGCCGATGCGGCGAATTTCAGTTTCTCCGGCGCGAGGGGCGGCACCGGCGAGCTGACGGGCGTGCGCATCGCCGATACGCGCGAAGACCCGCTTTACAGGCCCGTGGTCACCCACCTTGCCGCGCGACTGCAAGCCGGCGAACTCACCATGACCGGGCCGGTCTTTCTGGAGAGCACAAACCGGCTGATCGCCGACGCCGAGGTCAATCTCGACTTTCCGGAGGTGAATGGCGAGATTGTCGTGACCGGGCGCGATCTCAATTTCCGCCAGGGCGGCCTTCAGATCAGCGACCTGTCCGACCGCCTGCGCGGCTTTTTCACCAATACAAGCGGATCGCTCCAGGCCGAAGCGCGGGTGGCCATTTCCGGCGGCTCGCTGCACGGCACAGGCGATGTCGGCGTGTCCGAGTTTGGTTTCCAGACCGTCGCGCTGGGTCGGATATCCGGCATCAATGGTGCGGTGCATTTCGACGACCTGCTAGCCCTGACCACCCCGCCCTCCCAGAAGGCCACTATCGGCTCCATTGATCCGGGCGTGCCCCTGCGCAATGGCGAGGTGCTGTTCCAACTGATCGGCGGCGGAGATGCGGAGCTGGAGAGCGCGCTCTGGCCGTTTGCGGGCGGCGTACTCTCGGTCGAGCCCACCGTGTGGGAACTGGGCGCGGCCTCACGCGTGATCACGGTGCGGGCCGATCATGTCGGCCTGAAGGAGCTGACCGACCTGTTGGAAATGCCGGGCTTTTCCGCCGAGGGCACGGTTTCGGGCCGGTTCCCGATCGCACTTGAGGCCGGCAATGCCTATATCCGCAACGCGCGGCTGGCAGCCGATTCCACGGGCGGGACGCTGCGCTATACCGGCGCGGTCGGTCAGCAGGCCGGCCAGACAAACGAGACGGTCGCCATGGCCTTCCAGGCCCTGCGCGACTTCCGGTTCACGGTCCTGGAGATCGGCGCCGACGGCAACCTGGCTGACGATATCGTGCTCAGCGCGCGGCTGCAGGGCCATAATCCGGACGTATTGAACGGGCAGGAATTCAACTTCAACGTCTCGATCGACAGCAAGCTCGGCCAGCTCCTGTCGAGCACACGCAGGCTGACCGGGACAGACTGGCTGGCCGAGATTCAGGCCCAGCAGAGCGAGACCGAGGAGAGCGAAAATGAGGGTGACTAAGTGCCCGCGGCATTCAATTGACGTTCAGCCGGGTTCGGGCACACTCCCGGCAAGTCAGACAGGAGGACCGGTCCTTGAGCGACCAGCCTGAAACAAAACATCCCAAGCTGCGCCGGATCGCCGTCGCAGGCCTTGCCGTCGGCGCCATTACGGTGCCGGCTGCCTGTACGGTGGCCGTGAAAGCGCCGGAAGAGCCCATCACTATCAATCTCAATGTGAAGATCGACCAGGAAGTGCGCATCCGCCTCGACAAGGAAGTCGAGGACCTGATTTCAGACAATCCCGATCTGTTCGGCACCGGGGAGTAGCCAGAGCCATGCTGTATTTTCGTGTAGCCCTCGCGGCCCTGACCCTGTTCGGCTCGGTCGCCATTGCGCTGACCACCACCGCGCGCCCGGCCTATGCCCAGGGCGCGGAGATCGAGGCGGCCAAGTCCGCCGGCGTGGTGGGCGAGCGGATCGACGGGTATCTCGGCATCGTCAATGACGGGCCGGTGGACGCCTCGCTGATGCGGCGCGTGAACGAGATCAATGCCCGCCGCCGTGCGGCCTATGACGAACTTGCCGGCGAAACCAATGTCACACCGGCCCAGGTCGCTCGCGTGACGGGCGAGAAACAGATTGAGCGCACGCCATCCGGCCAGTACTATCTCGACGAGACAGGTAACTGGGTACGGAAGAACCGTTGAGACTATCAATCCTATTTGCAGCCGGCGCCGTCGTCCTTCTGGTGATCTGCGCCATTGGGGCATATCTCGCCAGCGGGGTGAGCAAGGCAGAGCTGCCCCCCGGCATGTGGGTGGCCTATGGCGTGGGCGTCTTCCTGACCGTCACGATCGGGTCGGGCCTCTTCGCCCTGACCTTCTATTCGGCGCGCCACGGCTATGACGATATCGACCGGCCGGAGGACGGCCCCGCCGGTTAATCCTTTGGCAGGTTAATTCTCTGCCAGATTGGCCTTTCCATCGAGAGAATCTGTTAGAGCACTCATACGTCCCAGAAAGAAGGCTCAAGCCATGATCGATTCTGCCCTCTTGTCCGCCTATGTGGCCTCGCGCATCTGTCACGACCTGGTCTCGCCGGTCTCGTCCATCACCAATGCGCTGGACATGATCGACTCCCCGACCGATCCGGATATGCGCCAGATGGCCCAGGACCTGTTACAGGATGGGGCCAAGAGCGCCTCGGTCCGCCTGCAGTTCCTGCGCTATGCCTTTGGCTCGGTCGGCCTGTCGGACGGTACCGCCGATATCCACGAGGCCAAGACTATCACCGAAGCCTTCGTGGCCACGCACAAGCCGTCGGTCGCCTGGGATATCGAGACCGATCACTTAAGCTTCTCCCATGTCCGCCTGATGATGAACCTTGTGCTGATCGGCGTGGAGAGCCTGCCGCGCGGCGGGGTGATCCATGTCCGCGTGCGCAACGAGCAGGCCGGCATGACGATCACCGTCACGGCCAAGGGCACGCGCGCGCGCCTGCGTGACGACACCCGTTTTGCGCTCGCTGGAGAGACCCCGACCGGGGGTTGGGAAGCGCGCAATATCCAGCCGCTTTTTGCCAAGATGATCGCCGAAGGCCTCGGCGCGGAACTGACCGCCGCCCAGAACGAGGAAGAGATCATCGTCATGGCCCAGCGCGTGCGCGCGGAGGGTTAGGTCCTGTCCTCATAAATTTTGGTGTGGAAGCCATCAGATGAGCAAGGCCTGCAAGGAAGGGCGCGCTGGGCGGGCCGTGGCCTTTCAAGGGGCTGCAACGCGGCCGGGGCGCAAAAGACCGGTGCACGGCGTGGCAAAATTTATGAGGACAGGACCTAAGGCCCCTTCGGCCCAAGGCTCGATACGGTCGCCGGGTCTGGGGTTTTCGGTTTGAACTTGCACAGGTCCGCGATCACGCAGCGCCAGCATTCCGGCTTGCGCGCCTTGCAGACATAGCGCCCGTGCAGGATCAGCCAGTGATGGGCGCCGTGCCGGAACTCATCCGGTGTGACCCGCTCCAGCCCCGCCTCAACCTCGTCCACCGTCTTGCCGGGCGCGAGGCCGGTGCGGTTCGAGACCCGGAAGATATGTGTGTCGACAGCGATGGTCGGCTGGCCGAAGGCCTCGTTCAGCACGACATTGGCCGTCTTGCGCCCCACGCCGGGTAGCCGGGTGAGATCCTCGCGCGTGTCAGGTACCTCACCGTCGAATTCGTCGATCAGGAGCTGGCTCAGCGCGATGACATTCCTGGCCTTGTTGCGCCAAAGACCGATGGTCTTGATATGCGCGGCCACGCCCTCTTCGCCCAGCGCCAGCATCTTTTCCGGCGTATCGGCGACGGCAAACAGCCCGCGTGTGGCCTTGTTCACCCCGACATCGGTCGCCTGGGCCGAGAGCGCCACGGCGACTAGCAGTGTGAACGGGTTGATGAATTCCAGCTCGGTATGCGGGTCGGGCCGGTCGGCCGAGAGCGCCTCATAGAGCGCGCGGGCCTTCTCACGCGGCATGGTGCGCGGGGGGCGCTTGGTCTTGCGGGCAGGTGCGGAGGATTTCGCCATGGCAGGTGGTGTAAGCAGCTCGCCGCCACGTGCAAGCCCGCTGCCTGAATCCGCTTTGCCGCATTGCGCCACTGGCGTAGGATTTCCGCCATGACGGAGCCGGGACAAGAAATCATCTATATGGATGCGGTCCTCACGCCGAACGCCTCACTGAGCCGGCGTGCCTTCCTGCTCGTCATGGGGCTGACCGTGGTGATGAGCATCTTTTCCAGCCTGATCTTCATGCCTATGGGCGCCTGGCCGGTGGCGGGGTTTTTCGGCCTCGACGCATTGGCCCTCTGGGGCGCCTTTGTCTGGGTACGCCGGCGCGCGCGCCAGGAAACCCGCGTGCGCATCACAGCAGACCGCATCCTGATGCATCACCGCGATGGCGGCGGGCGGGAGAAGACTGCCGAGATCCCGGCCGCCTTCGCGCGCATCGAGCTGGACGAGCCGGTCACGCCGACAAGCTGGCTGCGCATCGAACATGGCCGCACCGCCTTCGTCATCGGCCGGTTCCTCACCCCGAAAGAGCGCAAGAGCCTTGCCGAAGGTCTGCGCACAGCGTTGCAACGGGCCCGCTGTGAGCGCCATCCAGCGTAGGAATTGCGTTGGAGACCGTTGAATCACGAAAAAATGACGCCGGCGTCATAGTTTTTGTCCTAACTGTGTGCTAGGTTCCCCTGGAAAGAGAAGTGCGCCTTCGAGGGAACGCACCTGCGCCACGGATTAGGAGGATTGAATGGCGGACACGATTCACAAGATCGACCACGGGCTTGAGCGTCCGAAAATCACACCGCGCCCGCCCCTGCACGAAAATTATCTGGAATTCGGCGCCACGGTGCCCGACGCCTATTCCGTCCCGATTGACCAGTTGAACATCACCGACCCGGAAATCTGGCGCCAGGGCGCCTATTGGGACCGGTTCAAGCGGATGCGCGACGAGGCCCCGCTGCACTATACGCCTGACAGTTTTGTCGGCCCGTTCTGGTCGGTCACCCGCTATGATGACATCAAGGCCGTGGATATCGACCACAAGCGCTTCTCTTCCAGTTGGGAACATGGAGGCATTGTGCTGGGCGAGCAGATCCCCGATTTCGAACTGCCCATGTTCATCGCCATGGACGAGCCGCGCCATTCAGAGCAGCGCAAGACCGTCCAACCGGCCGTGGCCCCCAACATGCTCAAGGAATTCGAGCCGCTGATCCGCAAGCGCACCCAGGACCTGCTCGACAGCGTGCCGGTGAGCGAGCCCTTCGACTGGGTCGATACCGTCTCCATCGAGCTCACGACCATGATGCTCGCGACCCTGTTCGATTTCCCGTTCGAGGATCGCCGCAAGCTGACCCGCTGGTCGGATGTCTCCACGAACCGCGAAAACCCGGACATCTGCCCGGGCGGCGAGGAGCAGTGGAAAGCCGAACTGATGGAATGCCTGACCGTGTTCATGGAAATCTTCCAGGACCGCCAGCGCAATCCGCAGAAGAACGACCTGATCAGCCTGCTCGCCCATGGCGAGAAGACCCGCAACATGGTTCCCATGGAGCTGCTCGGGAACGTCATCCTGCTCATCGTGGGTGGCAATGACACGACCCGGAACTCCATGTCCGCCTCGGTCTATGGACTCAACAAGTTTCCCGGCGAGTATGGCAAGCTGAAAGCCGATCCGTCACTGATCCCGAACATGGTTTCGGAAGTGATCCGCTGGCAAACCCCGCTCGCCTTCATGCGCCGCACCGCGCTGGAAGACGTGGAAATGCACGGCCAGACCATCAAGGCAGGCGACCAGATCGCCATGTGGTATGTCTCCGGCAACCGTGATGAGCGCTTCTGGGAGGAAGATCCCAACCGTCTGATCATCGACCGCCGCCAGGCACGCAACCACCTCTCCTTCGGCTTCGGCATCCACCGCTGTGTGGGCAACCGCCTGGGCGAGTTGCAGCTGCGCATCCTGTGGGAAGAGATCATGGAACGCTTCGCCCATATCGAAGTGCTCGACGAGCCAAGCCTGACCTCCGGGGCCTTCGTGAAAGGCTACACCTGGATGCCTGTGATCTGTCACCCCAAATAGGGGCGATGGCAGAACCCGATCTGACAATCCGGCATGACTGGCGCGCGGGCGACCGCAAGCTGGTCATGGACCTGCACCGGCGCGGATATCTCAATCACGATCCGCGCTTCTCGCCGGCGCATATCGATGCCATGGTCGAAAGCGTCGGGCACATGCTCGATGAAGTCGACATCGCCAATACACCGGATCACCGCGTCTGGTTTGCCGAGCTTGGCGGCAGGACGGTGGGCTGCACTGCCCTCCTGCGCCGGGGCGAGCGCGGCCAGCTGCGCTGGGTCGTTCTGCTCCCCGAAGCCCGCGGCAAGGGAGTGGGCCGACGCTTCATGGAACTTGCCGTGGACCATGCAAAGGCGCTGGACCTCACAGACATTTATCTCTTCACCGTGGACGGGCTGACGGCCGCCAGGGCGCTCTATGCATCTTTTGGTTTCGTCACGGTCCGGGAGGAAACGGCGAGCATGTGGTTCGGCGACGGCACCGAGATCGAGATGGTCAAGCCGCTGCGCGGCCAGAGCCTAGACGAGATCCAGCCGGCGCAGGGGTCGTCCCACGCTCCCGGACACTAGCGCGGCCAACACAGCCGGTGCCGGCGGAATGCGCGAGAGCGGCGAAGCCACCCAATCTCGCAGGGCTGGCAAGACCGAACCGCGCGACTGATAGACCGGCGTGAACAGGAAACTCATGGCCTGATAGAGCTGCACATGCAGGCTACGCTGGCCGAGATAGGCCTCCAGCGCGCGGGGCAGATCTTCGGGCTCCGCGGCAAGCGCCTGGCACAGGGCATAGGCATCGAGCAGCGCCATGTTCGCCCCCTGACCGAGCTGCGGCGAGGTCGCGTGCCAGCTGTCGCCGATATGGACCAGCCGACCTTCCACGGGGCGCGGCCAGGTGCGGTGGCGATAGCGTGCAAAGGTGAGCGTCTCCTCGTCCAGACCTGCAACAACGGCTGCAGTTTCCGGCCAGAGCATTTCCGCCTCGGTGCGCCAGGCGGCAAGCCCCTGCGCCCGCCAGTCCTCATAGGCCCCGCTCTCCAGCGACCAGAAATAAGTCGCCGTCGGCGCAGCCCCCTCATGCGGAGCGCCCGATGGCATCATGCCCGTCATCTGGCGCGCCTTGCGATAACGCTGTTCCAGGGCGTGGGCATCGAACGGCCCGGCCTTGTCCCAGTCCACGCTGGCCCACAGCGCGCCGAAAGGCAGCATGGTGGCCGCGCCAGAAGTGAGCGGGGAATTGGCGCCCATGGCGTCGATGACCATGTCGAAGGGACCGTGCTGCTTGCCGCCCTGCTCGATCACATGGCCGGACACACCATCCACTGCGACCACATCCACCCGGCCGCTGAACTGCGCGCCGGCCTCAAGAGCTGAGGCATGAAGCAGGTCGAACAGGGCCGAGCGCTGGATGCCCACCGCACACAGATCCTCACGCAGTGCCGTGAACCGGACATCGAGCACCGTACGGCCCGAGGGTATGCTGCGTCCGAACAGGCGGTGGATCGGCGCCCCGCGCGCCTCCGCCGCCCTGCGCAGGCCCATCGCGCCGAGCACGGCAAGCCCGGTTTCCTGCAGCATGAGGCCGGACCCCACCGGCGCCGGCGTGTCGAACTGGTCGAACACCTCCACGCCATGCCCGGCCCGGGCCAGCAAGGTGGCCGCCGCCAGGCCGCCGACACCCGCGCCCGCAATCGCTATCTTCATGAGCCCGTCCCTGGAATAAATATTCGGAGATTCAGGTTTATGGCTAATGCCTCTTAACCAAATATCGAACTTTCCGGGTTTTAAGTCTCGCAGGGTAGACATGGTAGAGAGTGCAAAGACAGATAAAATGAGCACTGCAGCAAAGAAAGAGACTCCGCCGAAACTGGGAGTCCCGGCCAATGATGAGCTGGAGTTCCGCGAAGCCTACGCCTATGCGGGCGAGGCCTTCCAGCTCATTGATCGCTACAAGACGCCGCCATTCCCGAGCACGTTTGCGCTGTGGTACGCCTATGTCTCGAAGGCGAATGAGAGCCTGGTGACGACGGTCGACCATATGCTGCAGAAGGGCTCAGTTCCCAGCCCCTATGAAATCAACGAACTGTGCAAGGCGCACCTGGCCGACCGCGAAGCCGAAGAGGCCCAGCAGGATATCGGCCGCGAATTCCAGCAGGAACTCGCCGGCGTGCTCAGCCTTATCCAGGAAAGCGTCAATTCCAGCGACAAGTTCGCCGCCGCGCTCGACCAGATCGAGGAAGTCCTGCCCGATGCCGGCGCCCCCGACCGCGTCCAGCTGCTGCTCACCCGCCTGATGCACGAAAATCAACGCATGGTGGCCCAGACTCACGACCTGAATGTTGGTCTGCGCGAATCCCAGAAGCAGATCGAAAAACTCAACCGCGAGCTGGAGGATGTGCGCCACCAGAGCATGCGCGACGCCCTGACCGGCATCGCCAACCGCCGCGCCTTTGATTCCCGCATCGACAATGAGATCCAGCAGGCCGAAGCCACCGGCAACAGCCTGTGCCTCGCGCTGGCCGATATCGACAGCTTCAAGCGGGTCAATGACACGTTCGGCCACCGCGTCGGCGATGAAGTGCTGCGTATCTTCGCCAGCGTCATCAGCGAGAACATCAAGGGCCAGGACCTTGTGGCGCGCTATGGCGGGGAAGAGTTCGCCATCATCCTGCCGCGCACGGAAATGGCCTCGGCCTTCTCGCTGATCGACAAGATCCGCGAGGAATTCTTCAGCAAGGAGCTGATCCTGCGCAATTCCGGCAAGACGCTCGGCAAGATCTCGGCCTCCTTTGGCATCAGTGCGCTGGAGCCGGGCCTGTCGGCCCGCGATCTGATCGAGCACGCCGACAGGAAGCTCTACGAAGCCAAGAATTGCGGCCGCAACCAGGTCCGCGCCGAAGGCATCAACTAGCTTTCACCTGTCCCGCACGGCGTGAAATCCCAGCGATTGGGCCGCGAGCCATCGGCCAGCGAAATCGTCGCCACCAGACCGCTACCCTCGCGCGCATAGCGTATGCGCTGAGGATAGTCATGCTCCGGATTGGCGAAGACAGCTTCAGCAGCGCCAGATGCTTCCAGCGGGAACGGGCTCGGCCCGGTGCCGGCCGGATAGGCATAGAAGGCGGGCGTGTCGGCTTCGATGCGCAGCTGCTCGAAAAAGACCACCTCGCCCTCATGGCTCATAGTGGCAAAGCCGAACAGCAGGTCGCTCCCACCGCGCTGCCAGACCTCGCGATAGGATCCATCCTCGGTCACCCAGCAGCCTTCCAGCCACGAAAAGGCCGGCGGGTCGGCCATCGGCACTCCGCGCGCCGGCTCAAGGCTCTCCGAACAGGCCGCCAGTAGACAGGCGATAATGGCAAGGAGTGCGATGCGGAACATGGGCGCGAGCCTATGCCCGGTTAGCACGCCGCGCCAGTGGGAATCGGCGAGCTGAACCTCAAAGTGCAATCCTCCGGAAAAGTTCAGTTTGTAAGGTGACACGCGCGCTGCGCCTGCCTATTCAGGAACAGTAGAGTCCTGAATCTTGGGGAAAATTCATGCGATTGGCGGGTATCTGTTCGGTCCTTATGGGTGTTGTAGTCATGGCCCTGCCGGCCGCTGCAGAGCCGGTCGGCTGTCTGAAGGGCAATCGGCTGCAAGCCGCACTGCAGACCTCTTACGGCTCGGTCAGTGCACGCATGAATGCCCAGAGCATCGACTATGACGAGGCCTTCGCCGAGACGCAGGCCCTGGCCGTCCTCTATTGGGAGGATGCAGGCCATCAGGCCGTGCTGGACGGCAAGGTCACCGTCTCCCTCGATCAATGCACAGCCCGCAATGGCTGCGGCGTACCCCAGCCATCGGACGGTTCGGCGTTCCAGGCGCTCGACCAGTACATCTCGCACAAGCAGCTGTTCAGCTATGGCATGCGGGATGAGCCGCCGGCGCTCACACCGGCCCTGCTCGCACCGGATGCGTCCATGGTCAGCTGGGCAGAAACAACGCTCAGCTGCGATACCAGCCTGCCGCCTCCACCGCCACCTCCCCCGCCGCCGCCGACAGGCGTTTGCGTGCGCGGCGAGGCGCTCGACCAGAAGATCGACCAGTACCTGGCGGCGGTCATGGAAAACCCCGGAAGCGATGAGTCCGCCATCGCCCTGATGTACCTGCAAGCCTACTCCATTCATGCCTGGCAGGAGCGTGGCCGTGCCGGCGCCGTGGACGAGCGTGTCGTCTGGGCGCTGACCCAGTGCGCCGAGGATGAGTGCGGCGAGCCCTCGCGCTTTGATACGAGCCCCTATGGTGGCCTGCTCGCCTATTTGCACGAAGTGCAGCGTTACAATTTCCGCCAGCGCGAGACCCCGCCCTATCCGCCGACCATCCGGCCGGAGGGGAAGATGCTGGTCTGGGCCAACTCCGTAATCGGCTGCGACTGGGAAGAAACCGGCACATTGCAGGAAATGTATGGCGCGACCTCCCGCAACCAGCGCCTGCTCGTCACAAAGGGCGATGTCGAGGAAGACCGGAGCTTCTATGTCGATGCGATGGTCTATGGCGGTGAGTATTTCCTGCACTGGTGGGAGGAAAACAAGGGCCTCTGGTCCCTCGAAGACCATGAATGGCTCTGCATGAACTTCGGTGAGGAGAGCCGCCAGTGCACCTGGACTCGGATGTGGTCGATTGACGAGCGGCACCGGGTCTGGAATGCGCAGCGCGGCTATGATCCCAATGGCCCCTACACCGATCCGGGCGCGGGGAACTTCCAGCTCGACGGGTCGCTGCGCGACTGGCGCCCGACCTACCGACCGCCCTCAAACGGCCGGCGCTGTTACAATCAGGGCGACGGTACGGAACTGTGCTTCTACGACTGAGGGGTGGCTCTACTCAGCCGCCGCGATGGTCTCGGCCTCGCGCTCAGCCTTCAGCCGCTCTGCCTTCTGCTCCACAAGCTCCACGATGTGCTCGACCATGTCGGCATTGGAGACATTGTGGTCCGGGCGGCCGGAGATGAACATCTTGCCGCTTTCCTTGCCGCCGCCGGTGAAGCCGAGATCGGTGAGTGCGGCCTCACCCGGCCCGTTCACCACGCAGCCGATGATCGACAGCGAGATCGGCTCGGAGATATGCTCCAGGCGCTGTTCGAGGATCTCCACGGTCTTGATCACGTCAAAGCCCTGACGCGCGCAGGAGGGGCAGGCGACGATGTTGACCCCGCGCGTGCGGAGCCCCAGGCTTTTCAACATCTCGAAGCCGACTTTCACTTCCTCGACCGGATCTGCGGAAAGCGAGACGCGGATCGTATCGCCGATCCCCATCCAGAGCAGGTTTCCCATGCCGATGGATGATTTCACCGTCCCGGTGCGCAGGCCGCCCGCCTCGGTGATGCCGAGATGCAGCGGCGCGTCGGTCGCCTCGGCGAGCTGCTGATAGGCCGCCACGGTGAGGAACATGTCAGACGCCTTCACCGAGATCTTGTAGTCGTGGAACCCCAGATCATCGAGAATGCGCGCATGGTCGAGCGCGCTTTCGACCATAGCATCCGGGCAGGGCTCACCATACTTCTCGAGCAGGTGGCGCTCCAGCGAACCGCCATTCACCCCTATGCGGATCGAACAGCCATTGGCGCGCGCCGCCGCAACGACTTCCTTCACGCGGTCCTGGTTTCCGATATTGCCCGGATTGATGCGCAGGCAGGCCGCACCGGCATCGGCGGCTTCAATGCCGCGCTTATAGTGGAAATGGATATCGGCCACGATCGGCACGGGACTTTCCCGGCAGATCTGCGGCATCGCAGCGGTCGCCTCCACTGTGGGGCAGGAGACGCGCACAATATCGGCACCGGCAGCCGCAGCGCGCTGGATCTGGTCGATGGTGGCGGCAGCATCCTCGGTCGGCGTGTTGGTCATGGTCTGCACCGCGATGGGCGCATCCCCGCCGACGGGCACATTGCCTACCATGACCTGACGGGACTTGCGCCGTTCGATGCTGCGCCAGGGGCGGATGGGATTGTGGCTCATGGCTCTCACCTGTTCGGCCTCATCGCTTGAGGCCTATGTGAGGGGGAATTGCGCCGGGGTAAAGGCGGCGCAGGGCCACGCCGCCGATCAATCTCAGCGCGAGGGCTGTCCGGCGCCTGCGGCCGCCAGTGCCGGGGTCGCTGTTTCGGCGGCGCGCGCGGCAGCATTGTCGACGCTCGCGGCATAAACCGCGGTATCGGCCGGGCCGAGCGTTCCGACCACCGCATCGCCGACACGCCATTCGAAGGCCGCGCCATTGCGGGCATTGATCGTCCAACCGGCACCGATACGCGGTGCATAGGTCTCACCGGCGCGCATCACGCGCGAGCGGTAAAGCGTGCCGTCGGCGCCGCGGATTTCCACCCAGCCATCGGCAACGGCCACGAGGGTCAGCTCCAGATTGGCGGTCTCGACCCGCTCGGGCAGCGGCACATCGGCAAAGAGGCTCTCGCGCGCGCCGTTCAGCGGTTCGCCACTGGTCGCCATTTGCGGGGCATCATCGCCGCCGGCAGAGATGGCCGGAAGCACCATGGTGACAGCCAGGCCAATGCCGACCACGGCCACAGCCGCAATCGCCGGCAGGCGCCAGTTCATACCCGAACCGGAAGAAACGCGAGAATCGATCGGGGCAATCGGGGCCGCCTTGCGATAGGTCGCCACGGCGCCGCAATCGCCGGTATAGTCGGCTACAAGACGGTCGCCATCCAGGCCCAGCCGCTTGGCATAAGAGCGCAGGAAGGGTGTGACATAGCCAGACGGGATGGTGGAGGTTTCCATCCGCTCGATACCCATCAGGTAGTTTGCGGCGATGCGCAGTTCCCTGGCGATGGCATCGAGTTCCAGGCCCTGATGCTCACGCACATGGCGCACGGCCTGTCCGATAAGAATGTCCGGAGTTTCCGCCAGCAGGCGGTCATACAGCACAGCCGGCGTTTCCGGCGGCGCGGGTAGCGCAACCGGAAGCGGGGTGTCAATTCCTGCCGTAGCCGGTGCCGGATCCGTCTCGGGACGCTCCGTACCGGGTTCTCCCACACGCGCCGGGGGAGGTGGCGTGAACGAATTGACGCTGTTCTGGCGCTCGTCTGACATCTGCATCGCCCTGCCGCGAAATGCGGCGATATCCTGTAAGGCGCACGACAGTGCGCCGGGTTAATGCCCTGAGCCCTGCTTGCTTTTATACGACGTGGCTGCCGCAATCAATTAAGAGAGGCATCCACACCAAAATCGTCAAACAAGGCTAACACTTCCTTACGAAGGTCTCCACGACCTGTAGGGAGAAGTGTGCAAAGCGCATGCCCCAATCGGGCGAGATGTACGGACCGGATCGCTTTTTTCACCGGCCCGATCTGGGAGGCGGGCATGGACAGGCTGTGAAAACCCAATGCTGCCAAGCACAAGGCCTGTACAGGGTCGCCGCTGGCCTCCCCGCAGATCGAGACGGGCAGTTCCAGTTTGCGGCAGGTTTCGGCCACTTCGGCCAGGAATCGCATCGCAGGACGGGACACCATATCGTAGCGTTCTGACACTTTCGGCGTCATCCGGTCGGCCGCGAAGAAGAATTGCATCAGGTCATTTGTGCCAACCGAGAGGAAATCGGCCTCGCCGGCGATCTCGGTCAGGCAGTAGGCAAAGGCCGGCGCTTCGAGCATGGCGCCGACTTTCAGCTCCGCCGGCGGGGCAAAACCACGCGAGGCGCTCCATTCCAGCTCCTGGAGCAGCATGGCCTTGGCCTCGAAGAACTCCTCCGGGATGGTGATCATCGGAAACATGATGCGCAGCTCCCGGCCCGATGCGGCCCGGACCAGTGCGCGCAGCTGGCGCCGGAAGAGCCCGCGCGTGTCGAGCGCGAACCGGATCGAACGCCAGCCGAGTGCGGGGTTTTCCTCGCGCGCCTGGTTCAGATTCGGCAGCATCTTGTCGCCGCCGAGATCCACGGTGCGGAACACAACAGGCTTGGGGCCAATCTTGTCGAGCACTTCGGTATAGAGCGCGACCTGCTCGCCCAGGGTCGGCAGGGTCTCCGAGACCAGGAACTGGAACTCGGTGCGAAAGAGACCAATGCCATCGGCGCCGGCATCCTCGACCGAAGCCAGATCAAGGGCGAGGCCGGCATTGACCATGAGCTGGATGCGCTGGCCATCGAGGCTGACCGCCGGAAGGTCACGCATGGCACGATAGGCCGCCTGGCGTTCGCTGCGCAAGGCCATCCGGTCGGCATAGGCAGCCTTGAGCGCATCATCGGGCCGGAAATGGGCCTGCCCCTCCTCGGCGTCGACAATCACCGCATCGCCGTTTTCCACCATTGTGGTCAGGCCTGGCAGGTTGCCAAGGGTGGGGATTTCCAGAGCGCGCGCCACAATCGCCGCATGGGAAGACACCGAACCCTCCTCGATCAGTATGCCGGCAAGGCCGCTGCCGCGATACTCAAGCAGGTCGGCCGGCCCAAGCCGGCGGGCAACGATGACCGGCGGCGGGCCATCCGGGTCGGCCTCGAATTTTGCCTTCTCGGTACCGCCGAGAATGCGCAGGAGGCGATTATCGAGATCTTCCAGGTCGAACAGGCGCTCGCGCAGATAGGCATCGGTGGCGTTTTCCAGCCGCGCGCGGTGCTCACGCCGAGCCCGGTCCACAGCGGCTTCTGCTGTGAGGCCGCCATGCACGCCTTCCAGCAGGCGGTCGCTCCAGGCCGGGTCATGGGCGAGGAGGCGGTAGGTTTCCAGCACCTCGCGCGGTTCACCCATCAGCGCACCAGCATCGATGGCCACCATGGCATCGACAGAGACGCGCAGCTGTTCCAGCGCCTCGCTCAGGCGCTCGGTCTCGCCCTCGGCATCGCTGGAGAAAAATTTCGCTGCCGGCACGACCGGGTCATGGAACACCGCCTTGCCGATGCCGATGCCGCCGCACAGGGGCCGGCCGGAGAGCGCACTCGGACGCCCGCCATTTTCCTCAGCCAGCGCCGCCTTGCGCAGCTCGGTCAAGTTGGCGAGCACCTCGGCCAGCACCATGGCGATGGTCTGCAGTGTCTCGATCTCGTCCTCGCCATAGATGCGCTCGGTGCGGTTCTGCACGGTAAGCACACCGCTGACGCGGCCGCTGCGCAGGATCGGCACGCCGAGAAAGGCGTGATAGGGATCCTCACCGGTTTCCGGGCGATAGGAAAAGGCCGGATGGCGCGGGGCGTCCTGGATCGCCAGCGGCTGGGCCGACATGGCGATCTGGCCGACCAGGCCTTCATCGAGATCGAGCCGCGTACGCGAGACCGCTTCGGGCCGGAGCCCCTCGGTGGCCACCAGTTCGAGCATGTTGTCCGGCGTGCGCAGATAGATCGAGCACACATCGGCCACCATGGTGCCGGCCACCAGCTTGACCACTTTTGCCAGCCGCTCTTCCGCATTGCCGCCCGCGGCCATCATCTGGCGCAGGCGGTTCATCAGGATTCGCGGGGCAGAATAGGTCTCTGGCATGTCCTGTCGCGATGTGGCGACGCTACTTACGCGGCGTCAAGATCAAATGCCGTATGCAGGGCGCGCACGGCCAGTTCAGTATAGGCGGCCTCGATCAGGACGGAGATCTTGATCTCGGACGTGGAAATCACGTCGATATTGATTCCCTTTTCATACAATGCCCGGAACATGGTCTCGGCAACGCCGGTATGGCTTTTCATGCCCACACCGATAATCGAGACCTTGGCCACGTCACGATTGACCTCCAGACGCTCAAATTCAATCTCTTTCTGGTGCGCGCTCAAGGCTTCCCTGGCAATCTGGCTGTCCCTGTCAGTGCAGGTGAACACCATATTGGCCTGTTTGTCCCCACGCGCATTCGCCTGGACAATCATATCCACATTCACGCCCTTGGCTGCAAGCAGCGAGAAGATCCGCGCCGACACACCGGGTCGGTCGGCCACGCCGAACAGGGTGACCTTCGCTTCGTCGCGCGAATAGGCCACGCCGCTAACCACCTGCTTTTCCAAGATTTCATCCTCCGAACAAACCAAAGTCCCCGGATTGGGCGCGTCCGGGGGAAGAAAACTCGACAGCACCCGGACAGGAACATTGTGATTCATGGCAAGTTCCACAGACCGCGTCTGAAGCACCTTGGCCCCAAGCGAGGCCATTTCCAGCATTTCCTCGTACGAGATACGCTCGATCCGCCGCGCCTTCGACACGATCCGCGGATCGGTGGTGTAGACCCCGTCCACATCGGTATAGATATCGCAGCAATCTGCATTCAACGCTGCAGCCACGGCCACCGCGCTGGTATCTGAGCCGCCGCGCCCAAGCGTCGAGATGCGCCGGTCCTCGGTCACGCCCTGAAAACCGGCGACCACGGCGATCTCGCCGCTGTCGACCGCTTCGGGCAGGCCGGACTCCTCAAAGCCGAGGATGCGCGCGCGCCCGTGAGAGGGGTTGGTGCGCAGTTCCAGCTGCCAGCCAAGCCAGCTGCGCGCCTTCAGACCGCGCCGGCGCAAGGCCAGCGCCAACAGGCCGGCCGTGACCTGCTCGCCGGAGCTGACCACCACGTCATACTCATCGTCAAATCCATCGGAGATCAGCGCCTCGCCCGCCGCACCACGGGCATAACCGACCAGCTTGTTGGTCTCACCGGCCATGGCCGAGACGACCACCGCCAGATGCTCACCCTTGGCCGCACGCGCAGCCACCAGATCGGCGACATGCGCGATGCGCTCAAGATCGGCCACCGAGGTGCCTCCGAATTTCAGAACCGTTCGCCGCATTGCTCTTTCGCGCCGGCCTCCCATGTCTGATGTTCAACGCGCCTTCTTAGGCTGCGCAGGCGGCCTATAGCAAACAGGAAGACTAAACAAATGGGTCAGACAGCCACTCCCCACCTGCATCGCCCCAGTCTTGACCCGGATGAAGTGGCCAAATTCACCGCCATGGCCGATGCCTGGTGGGATCCGAAGGGCAAATTCCGCCCGCTGCACAAGTTCAACCCGGTGCGCCTGAACTATATTCGCCAAGCCGCCGTGGCCCATTTTGGACTGGACGATACCGCACGCCAGCCCCTGAGAGGCCTCACCCTGCTTGATATCGGTTGCGGTGGTGGTCTTGTCAGCGAGCCGATGACCCGGCTGGGCGCGACGGTCACGGGCGTGGATGCGTCGGAGGCCAATATCAAGACCGCGCTCACCCATGCCGAACAAAGCGGGCTGGAGATTGACTATCGCGCCGGCACGGCCGAGGAACTGATCGAGGCCGGCGAGGGCCCTTATGACATCGTGCTCAACCTTGAAGTGGTCGAGCATGTCGCCGATCCTGGCGCCTTCCTCACCGACACGGCGGGGCTCGTCGCCCCGGGCGGCATGATGCTGGTCGCCACGCTGAACAAGACGCCGAAGGCTTTCGCATTGGCTGTGGTGGGCGCGGAATATGTGCTCGGCTGGTTGCCACGCGGGACCCATGACTGGTCGAAATTCCTCAAGCCGGATACCGTCACCGATGCGCTGGCGAGCGCTGGCCTTTCCCCTGAGCCGCCTCAGGGCATCAGCTATTCCCCAATCAGCGATAGCTGGCGCCTGTCGGGCGATACCGGCGTGAACTACATGGTACTGGCGAGGCGAGACAAATGAGCATTGCAACCCCCGACGAGGTGCTGGCTTTCTGGATCGGCCCGACCACCCATGATGCCAGCCAGCTCGACAAGGGCATGAAGCTCTGGTTCGGCAAGTCCGACGAGGCCGACCGGGAAATCGCCGCGCGTTTTGCCGACACGATCGAGGCGCTGGCTGTCGGCCTGATGGATGACTGGGCCGCCCGCGGCGCCCGTTCACGACTGGCTGCCGTCATCACGCTGGATCAGTTCCCTCGCAATATCCATCGCGGCACGGCGCGCGCCTTCGGCTATGACCGGATGGCGCTGGGGCTGGTCAAGGATGGCCTGCTCAGCCATGTCGATGAGGAGCTGACCGAGGTCGAGCAGGTCTTCTTCTACCTGCCACTGGAGCATTCCGAACGCGTCGCCGACCAGGCTCTGTGCGTGCAGCTGATGGAAAAGCTGGTGAGCACCGCGCGACCGGAATTCAAGGCTTTCGCCGAGAACACGCTGGATTATGCCCACAGGCACAAAGAGGTGATCGACCAGTTCGGGCGCTTCCCCCACCGCAACGCCGCGCTGGGGCGCAAGAACACGCCGGAGGAGGACGCCTATCTCGCCCAGCCGGGCGCCGGCTTCTGAGCGGCTAGTCGGCCTTGGCGTCTTCGCCCTTGAGCAGCGCGGCCAGCTTTTCTTCCAGTTCCTTGTCGTCGTCTTCGCCGAGGACAATCTCGTCTTCGGGCTCGAAGTCCGGCTCGGTGGCTTCCTCGGCTTCATTCGTCTCCGGTTCATCCGCCGCCTCGGCATCCGGGACCGACCAGGCCTCGCGCACGATCTCTTCCGGATCGGCGTCGGGCTCGGGCTCCGGATCGGTGCTCAGTTTCACCGTGTCGGTATCAAGATCGAAAACGCCTTCGGTTTCGAAGTCATTGGTGTCGATCTTGTTGCGGATCGTGTCGCGAATGTTTTCCAGCACGGTGCGATTATCATCGACCAGAGTCAGCTGACGGCCATCGGAGGCGCCGATGCGCAGGCGGTGGAAGTCCTCCACCCGGTTCATCGCGAGCACCAGACGGATCGCGAACCAGGCCGAGACCAGGCAAACGATCAGCGACACAATGGCGATCAGGCCCGCCACAGACACAAGCCCCCCGCCACCTGCTGTGACGGCAAAGGCAATCATCGAAACAAGGAAGAGGATCAGCGCGAGCCCGGTCCAAAGGCCGGTCGCCTGCCGATTCTTCGGGGTCTTGTAAGGCTGGAAGCTTTCATCCTCGATCGCCATGGTGGCGACGTTTTCGAGAGTCACCGTATCATCGCCCATCTGCAATGAGTGGCGATACAGCACGCCGCGCCGCGCGCCAGTCTGATCCAGTTTCAGCCGGTCCATGCCCTGTCCCCTGCTTTGAATACTCTAGCAAATACCCCAGCAATGACACGGCGAAAAGCCGCCCACCGGGGGGTTAAACGTGGGATTTCGACTAAATCTAAGAGGCAATTCGCCTGAAAGGCGAGCGCGAGTTGCAGTTATCGCGTATCGCGACGTACGCGGTCGCTGTCGAGGAGGCGATCGATCGCGGCGGCCTCGTCATAGCTGTCGTCGGACACGAAGTGCAGCTCGGGGGTAAACTTCATGTCGATCTCGCGCCCCAGCCGGCCGCGCAAGAACCGCGAGGCGCGGTTGAGCGCTTCGGTCACCGCATCGCGCCGGTCTTCCTCATCCACGCCCAGCGGCGCGCAGAAGACCGTGGCGTGCTTCAGGTCCGGCGAGCAGCGCACCTCGCCGACAGTCACCGACACGCCATCGAGTTCCGGATCGCGGAACTCCTCACGCGAGAGGATGTCGACAAGGGCATGGCGCACCAGTTCGCCCGCGCGCAGCTGGCGCTGGGAGGGTGGCTTGCCGGCAGGATTGTTTTTCGGGCGTCGGGGCATTCATCCCATATAGGTCAGCTTAGGCCGCTCCGCGAGCGCTGAGGCACTCCTGGAATGTTTTTCGCGCCAGCTTGTCCCGTCCGAACCAGCGATTGGGGATCACAAGAGCGTCCGCCCCGTCGGCCATCACGGCGACATAGCCGCGTCTGACATGTACCGCGCGTACCGCCTCCCAGCCGATCCGGGTCTCGATCGGCCCACGGCGTACCGAGATATAGTCCGGCCCCGCCGAGATCTCGGTCGGCTCGGTAAGTTCCGCACCGCGCCCAACGGAGTGGCGATAGGACCAGCGCATGAAGATAAGATACCAGACAATCCCGGCCGCCGCCGCCATGATCGCGGAGAACATGAAGACCCAGTAGGCCGGCAGGGCCAGCGCCTGGAACGCGGTCTTGCCGAAGATCGCCACGGCAGCGGAGATCACCGGCGCGGTGACGCCGGCATAATAGGTCGCCGTGGGGCCGACCGTGGAGCGGCGTGCGAGACGGGTGAGGCGTTTCAGATCTGCAGGGGACAGGTCGCCGGAAATGGTGACGGGTGCGCTCAACTTCGCCCTTTCACCGGCCCCGGGCCGGAACTGATAACACTGGGATCAGGCTTACCGCATCGGCATTTCGGTTTGGTTGAGGCGATATATGCAATTCCCGGCAATCGGGTGGGATTGCCGGGAATTAAGGAAAGTTTCGATGGGGATTTCGGCGGGCCTATTCCAGGCGACGCTCGATTTCCTCGACGGTGAAACACTCGATCCGGTCACCTTCGCGGATGTCTTCGTATTTCTCGAAGGCCATGCCGCATTCCATGCCGGAGGAGACCTCGGCCACCTCGTCCTTGAAACGCTTGAGCGTTTTCAGGTTGCCCTCGTGGATCACCACATCGTCGCGCAGCAGGCGCACGCCGCAGCCGCGCCGCACAACACCTTCGGTCACGCGGCAGCCGGCCACCTTGCCAACGCGGGTGATGTTGAACACCTCCAGGATCTCGGCATAGCCGATAAAGGTCTCGCGCTGTTCCGGCGCAAGCAGGCCGGACAAGGCATCCTTCACATCATCGATCAGGTTATAGATGATCGAATAGTAGCGGATCTCCACGCCTTCTTTCTCGGCCAGTTCCCGGGCCTGCTTGTTGGCGCGGACATTGAACGCGATGATCGGCGCACCGGAGGACTGGGCCAGCAGCACATCGGATTCGGAGATACCGCCGACCGCGCCGTGAATGGCATTGGCCTTGACCTCTTCGGTGGAAAGTTTCTCCACCGCCTGGGAAATGGCCTCGACCGAACCTTGCGTATCGGCCTTGATAACCAGGGGCAGTTCGGCGGCTTCCACCGCGCCGTCCTTCAGCTTGTTCATCAGCTGGTCGAGCGAGGCGCGTGCGGCCACCGAGGCCTTGCCGGCCTTCTGGCGTTTCTGGCGGATGCGATATTCGGTGATTTCGCGAGCGCGGGCCTCTGTGCCAACCACATAGAAGGGCTCACCCGGCTCGGGCGCGCCATCAAGGCCCAGCACTTCCACCGGCACGGACGGGCCGGCTTCGGGAACCTGCTTGCCGCGCTCGTTGTTCAGAGCGCGCACCTTGCCCCACTGGATGCCGGCCACGACGATGTCGCCGCGCTGGAGTGTGCCGCGTTTCACCAGAACCGTCGCCACCGGGCCACGGCCCTTGTCGAGCTGGCTTTCCACCACGGTGCCGTCAGCCACCCGGTCCGGGTTAGCTTTCAGTTCGAGCAGTTCCGCCTGCAGCGTGATGGCCTCAGACAAGGTATCCAGGCCGAGTTTCTCCAGAGCGGAGACCTCAACCGCCTGCACTTCACCGCCCATGGCCTCGACCTGCACATCATACTGGAGCAGTTCAGTCAGCACTTTCTGGGCGTTGGCATCGGGCTTGTCGATCTTGTTCACCGCCACGATCATCGGCACACCGGCCGCCTTGGCGTGATTGATGGCCTCGATGGTCTGCGGCATGACGCCATCATCGGCGGCCACGACCAGGATCACGATATCAGTGATGTTCGCGCCGCGCGCCCGCATGGCCGAGAAGGCCGCGTGACCGGGCGTATCGATGAAAGTGATCTTGTCGCCGGCCTCGTTGGAGACCTGGTAGGCGCCGATATGCTGGGTGATGCCGCCGGCCTCGCCGGAGACCACATCGGTCTCGCGCATGGCATCCAGCAGCGAGGTCTTGCCGTGGTCGACATGGCCCATGATGGTGACGACCGGCGCGCGGGGTTTCAGGTCCGCATCGCTGTCCTCTTCGCCTTCCAGGCCGATCTCCACATCCGATTCCGACACGCGCTTCACCGTGTGTCCGAATTCCGAGGCGATCAGTTCGGCCATGTCGGCATCGATGATGTCGTTGCCGCGCATCATCTCGCCCTGCTGCATCATGAACTTCACCACGTCGCCGACGCGCTCGTTCATACGGCCCGCAAGGTCCTGAAGGGTGATGGTTTCCGGCAGGGTGACCTCGATCGACACTTTCTCGTGAGTGTCCGAGCCACCGCCGGTGCGACGTTCGCGTTCGCGCTCACGGGCCCGGCGTACCGAGGCGAGCGAGCGCTGGCGGTCGCCATCATCGCCCAGTGCGGTCGCGATGGTGAGCTTGCCGCGGCGACGCTCAGATCCGCCGCGCGAGCGCGCTCCGCCCGAGCGTTCGCGATCATCATTGCGCCCGCCGGGACCACCGCCGCCCTTGCTGCGCTTCACACGGCCACCGGCCGCTTCCAGCGCAGACGGGTCCGGCGGGGCATCGGCGGCCGGGGCGTCAGTGCGCGCAGCCGGCTTGGCGCCGCGCGCATTGCCGCGCGGTTTCTCGGCGTCGCGCTTGCGCGCTTCGGCTTCCTCGACCTTGCGGCGTTCTTCCTCGGCCTTGCGACGGGCTTCGGCTTCTTCGCGCTCTTTTTCTTCCTGGAGTTTTTTCTCCTGCTCATTGCGCAGCCGGGCCTGGGCCTCCTCGGCCTTTTCCGTCTCAGCCTTGCGGACCTCTTCCTGGGCCTTGCGCTGGAGCAGGACTTTCTGGCGCGCGATCAGTTCGGCCTCGGTGATGCCGAGTTTCTTCGCCAGCGCCGCACGCTTGGAGGAGCCACCGCCATCGGAAGAAGACACAGGCGGTTTGCCACCGCGACCGCCGCCAGCGGAGCCACCGCCGCCGGCGCCTCCTGGCGTCACCACGCGTTTCTTCTTCTTGGTCACGACTTCAACCTGCTTGGACCGGCCATGGCTGAAGCTTTGCTTCACCGTGCCGGCTCCCCGGGAAGTCGTGAGGGGTTTACGCCCGCCTTTGTCTTTCGTGTCGCTCATACGCACCAATATTCAGATCTGCCAGTATGCACCGTGCATACCGGATTGCCATTACGGATCGCCAGCCGAGAACCAGTGATCTTCAGGCGAAGGCCGAAATCCAACCAGCCGCCGATAGGCGACCTGCCAGCTGTTAACCAGCGGGCCCGGTTGAAGGAGAGCGTGTACCACACCACGCCGCCCCAAGGCCATGCCCAATTCAGCTGACGACAATGCGCCAGCCACTTTCACATCCCCATATAGGGCCTTTGCCAGAGAGTACACCTTCTCCCGCCCATCGGACGCACCGTCAGCTGCTTCGATCAACCAGGCCGGCCGCGCCTTTCGCAGGCTCGCGCGCACCTGATCGAAACCGATGACAAGTATGCCGGACTTCTTGGCAAGGCCGAAAAGCCCCAGGCACCGCTCGGTCAGGCGGCGCTCGATTTCCTCGACCAGCTCCGGGCTCGCCTTCGAGGCGGCCTTGAAACGGCGCGAGAAAACGCCCTTCTCCACCGCCGCGGTGACGCTGGCGCGGTCGGCGCTGATCCAGACCCCGCGGCCGGGCAGCTTGCCGGCCAGGTCGGCCATGACCGTTCCGTCCGGCGCGCGGACGAAGCGGATCATGTCCGATTGCGGACGCTTTTCACGCGTGACGGCGCATTCGCGCTCCGGATCGCCGCCCCTTGCGGGGCGCCGGCCAGAGCTCGGATCTGCCGTCTCTAGTCCATCCGGACCGGGGCGGGGATCATTCGCGCTCGTCGGAATCATCCGCCTCCCCAAGCTCGGCCAGGGCTTCCAGATCGAAATCCAGATCCTCGGCCGCCGCTTCCAGTTCGGCCTCGTCCATCTCGGCGAACACATCCTGGGTTTCGCCGGCATCGTTGTCGCCGCTGCCCAGTTCGCCGAGGGCGAGCAGGGCTTTTTCTTCATCGGTGAGGTTCATTTCCTCGCCGAGCTGCGCGGCAGCCATTTCCGCTTCCAGCGCCTCAAGATCCTTCTGCTCGATCCAGCCGGCGGTCACGCGCGTGCGCATGATGAAGAGCTGGGCGTCATCCTTGCGCATTTCGCCCTTCTTCAGGATGCCTTCGACCCAGACCGGCTTGCCGTCCGGGCCCGGTTCGCGATAGCCGGTAATGTCGTCGGGCACGAGGCCGGCAACGTCTTCGACCGACTTCACGCCTTCCTCGCCGAGTTTCACGGCAAAGCCCGGCGTCATGCCCGGCAGTTCCATGACGGCGTCTTCCACGCCCAGTTCGCGGCGGCGATTGTCCTGCTCGATGGCGAGTTTTTCCAGGTATTCGCGGGCGCGCTCCTGGATCTCGTCGGCGACATCCTCGTCGAAGCCCTCAATCTGGATGAAGTCTTCCGGCGCGACATACGCGATCTCTTCCACTGACTCAAAGCCTTCCGAGGCCAGCAGCTGGGCCAGGGTCTCATCGGCATCGAGCGCCTGCATGAAGAGCTCGGTGCGCTCCTGGAATTCCTTCTGGTAGCGCTCGGAATCAGCCGTCTCGGTGATCAGGTCGATCTGCCAGCCGGTGAGCTGGGAGGCGAGCCGCACATTCTGGCCGCGCCGCCCGATGGCGAGCGGGAACTGATCGTCGGCGACGACGACTTCCACGCGCTGCTCATCCTCGTCGAGCACCACCTTGGAGACTTCCGCGGGCTGCAGGGCGTTGACGATGAAGGTCGCCTCGTCATGGCTCCACGGAATGATGTCGATCTTCTCGCCGGAAAGTTCCGACACCACGGCCTGCACGCGCGCGCCGCGCATACCGACACAGGCACCCACCGGGTCGATGGAATTGTCGTTGGAGAACACGCCGATCTTGGCGCGCGAGCCCGGGTCCCGGGCGCAGGCCTTAATCTCGATGGTGCCTTCATAGACCTCAGGCACTTCCTGGGCGAACAGGCGGATCATGAAGTCCGGATGGGCGCGCGAGAGGAAGATCTGCGGGCCCTTCACTTCGCGCGAGACCTTGTAGAGATAGGCGCGCACGCGGTCGTTCGGCTGGAAATTCTCGCGCGGAATACCGTCATTGCGGCGGATGATCGCCTCGGCGCGGCCGAGATCGACGATCACATGGCCATATTCCACGCGCTTGACGACGCCGTTGATGATCTCGCCTTCGCGGTCCTTGTATTCGTTGAACTGGCGCTCGCGCTCGGCATCGCGCACCTTCTGCATGATCACCTGCTTGGCGGTCTGCGCGGCGACGCGGCCGAAATCGAAGGGCGGGAGCTCTTCCTTGATCTCGTCGCCGAGCTCCAGGCTGGCATCGAGCTTCCTGGCATCGGTCAGCGTAATCTGTTGAACCTCGTCCTCAATCTCGGCGTCGGTGACCACGGTCTGAATGCGCCAGAGCGACTGCTCGCCGGTTTCCGGATCGATGATCGCGCGGATATCATGGTCCTGGCCATAGCGCGACTTGGCGGCCTTCTCGATGGCCTCCTGCATCGCCTCGATGACGATGGACTTGTCGATAGCTTTTTCCTCAGCCACCGCCTTGGCGATCTGGAGGATTTCAAGCCGGTTGGCCGATACTCCGACTGTACTCATGACGCGGCTCCGTTTTCTTCTTTATCGTCACTGTCTTCATCTTCGGTCTCGTCTGTTTCGAAACCGGCAAACTCGTCATCATCGGGCTGGGGCGGCAGGCCCCCGCGGGCGGCGGCCTCGTCGATCAGCGCGTCGGTCAGCACCAGGCTGGCCCTGGTCATCTCGTGGACCCCGGCGGTGAGTTCCACCTCGCCTTCCATTTCCAGATGCACGCCAGCCGCATCCTCGCCAAGGATGACGCCACGAAACCGGCGTTGGCCGTCGAGCGGCATGGCGAGTTCCACCTTCGCCAGATGACCCTCCCAGCGGGCGAAATCGCCGGGGCGGGTGAGCGGGCGGTCGATACCGGGCGTGGAAATCTCCAGCACGAAGGCGCCCGAGATCGGGTCTTCGGCATCGAGCGCCGGCGAGAGCGCGCGGGAAAAATTCGCACAGTCCTCGACATCGGCGAGCGTCCCGCCGGCCCGGTCGAGCATGATCTGCAGGCCCGGGCGCCGTCCGCCGGTCATGCGCACACGCACGATCTCCAGGCCCATCTCTTCAGCGAGGGGCTCCGCGAGCGCGAGAATACGTTTTTCCTGCTGCGTTTGTGCGATCATTAGCGGTTTTGCCTGGGGGGCGAGATAAACAAAAGCGGCGGCCCCGTTCCCGGAACCGCCGCCGATATGTTTCGACTTGCCGCCTAGATAGGCAGAAAGTGAGCGCTTGTCACCCCCATTTCCGCCGCCGGTGCGCAGTCTAGAGGATTTTCAGATCCACCGCGGAGGTCTTGCCCCGGCGCTCATCAGTATAGAGCTCATACTGGATCGCCTGATCTTCCTGCAGCGAGCGAAGGCCGGAGCGCTCCACCGCCGAGATGTGGACGAAAATGTCCTGGCCACCTTCATCGGGTTTGATGAAGCCATAGCCTTTTTGGTCGTTAAACCATTTTACCTTGCCGGTCGCCATAATGGGACCCTTCCATAGTCTGTCCGCGCCGATATGCCTGCACCATGCAAGCGGTCGCGGGGTCTTCGATACGGAGGGGGGAAGTCAGCATACCGTCGGTCCGACGGGGTCTTGGCATTCAGACCGACCGTATTCGATGCCCCTGACATGCGCATGTGCACAACCTAGCGTCAAGCGGATTCGGCAATTCCCTGCTCACACATCAATCAAGCGAAAAGACGATTGGAAGTGTAATGTCGGTTCGCGACAGTCTGCACTCTGACAAATCAATGCCCTCCGCGGGAATTCGCGTCCATCGCAGAATTACCGGCTTCGCGCGGTCGGGGAATCCCGTCGGGACGCCAGGGTCGGGACCCCAGTTTCAATCGGTGACGGTTCCGCACTCAGGAGGCAGCCTGCCCGCCGCCCTTCACAGAGAAATCGAACCAGACCGGCGCGATATCGCCCAAACGCTTTGACTCATAACGGGTTGTCAGATGGTCGCTCGGCGGAGTGCGCCAGTCATCGGCGCGCCCGACCTGCCAGTCATAGCGCGGATCGGCGAGAAACACCTCCAGCGCATGGTCGGCATAGGAGCGCACATCGGTGGCAAAACGCACCCGCGCGCCGGACTTCAGGATGCGGGCGAGGGCATCGAGAAATTCCGGCTGGAGGATACGCCGCTTGTGATGGCGCGCCTTCGGCCACGGGTCCGGGAACAGGATGAAAACGCGCGAGAGGCAGGCATATGGCAGGGCGGCGATCACCTCGCGCGCATCACTGTCATGCAGGCGGATATTGGAGAGGCCGTCTTCCTCGATCGCTGTCAGCAGCTTGGCAACGCCGTCGATGAAGGGCTCGCATCCGATGAACCCCACATCCGGGTGACGCGCGGCCTGGCCAGCCAAGTGTTCCCCGCCGCCAAAGCCGATCTCAAGCCAGATCTCGGACGCCTCCGGAAACAGTGCATCCGACGCGATCTCCACATCGTCCACCACCGGCACCTTCAGGCGCGGCAACAGGTTCTCAACCAAACTCTGTTGTCTGGCAGACAGGGGCCGCCCCGCTCGGCGGCCAAAGGTGCGTAATGGTTTGGTCTCAGGCGATGACATCGCGCGGTGTTTCGGACATGCGCGGGCAGGATGCAAGCGCGTCTCGACAGGCGCGCCTGGCCTGGGCGGCCTGGTTCCTTGCCTTCGGCGCGCTCTCGGCCATCTGGCCGCGCGATGCCGGCTTCGACGTGATGCACTACCATCTCCACAATGGCTGGTCGGCGCTGCACGGGCGCCTGCACCACGACCTCGCCCCGGCGGAGATGCACAGCTTTCTGAACCCAGCCTGGAATGTCCTTGTCTGGTGGCTGATCGAACACCTGCCCGGCCCCGCGGTGGCTTTCCTGCTTGGCCTTGTACAGGGCGCATTGCTGCCTGCACTCCACGGGCTGACCCGCCGCCTGTCGCGCGTGCTCGGCGCGCCACTGGGCTGGCAGGGCGCGCTGTTTGTCGCCGCTTTGGGTTGCATCTGCGCCCCGGCCTGGTCGAGCTTCGCCTCGATCCGCAACGACCATCTCGGCGCGCTGGCATTTATCACCGGCCTGTGGCTTGTCCTGGCGCGTGACGCAGGCGGGCAGGTAAGCCTGAAATCTCTCGCCCTCGGCGCGCTTCTGGTCGGCGGCGCGGCGGGCCTGAAGCTCACCAACCTCATCTATGTGCCGGCCTTTGCCGTCTTCGTTCTGATCCTGGCGCCCGGCTGGAGCGCGCGCCTGCGCCATGGACTCATCGCCGCCGGCGCGGGTCTCATCGCTTTTCTCGCCTTGGCGGGCCCATGGATGTGGGTACTCTGGCAGGAGTTCGCCAATCCGGTCTATCCCATGTTCGCCGGTCTCTTTCCTGGCGCGGAAGCCCCGCTGGAGGCCGCGCGCGACACACGCTACCTGCCCGGCTCGATCGGCGAAACGATCTGGCGTCCGGTCCTTGCATCCTGGAATGGCCTCCTGATCAACGAGACCCCGGTCCGCGACCTGCGCCTCGGCATCGGCTATCTCGCCGCTCTGGGTATGGTCGGCCGGGCGCGGCAATTCCTGCGCGGCACGCATGACGCGCCCGAGCGCGCCGGCCTGGCGCTGGCTGTGAGCCTTCTGGTGCTAATCTTCGTCTGGCTCGGCCTGTTTGCGATCATGCGCTATGCGCTGGCGGCCTGGCTGCTGGCGCCGCTGATGGCCTGGACCCTGCTGCAGAGCCTCGGCCTCGCCTGGCCGAAAGGGCTCGCGGGAGTGCTTCTGACTGGCGGGGTTACCGCTCTACTGGTGCTGACCATCTCGCCGGAAACCACGCGCCGCATGTCCTGGAAGAGCGCCACCGAACCCTATGTCAGCATCGAACGCCCGGAAATGTTCGACTATGACGACGCGCTGATCCTGATCGCAAGCGAGTTCCCGGCTGCCTTCACCACCACCGCTTTCCCCGAAGCGCGGATCACCCATATCGACCCGCAGGACTGGAGCGAGCCCTTCCTGGAGAACTACCGCCCGCGCATCGATGCGGCGATCGAGGCCCAGGCCGGGCCGATCTATCTGATCCATTGCTGGCCCCGGCGCATCGGGCGCGACGATGCGACCGCCGTTTATGATGCCTACACCGCCGAAATGGCGCTGGAAGCCGTCCGTGCGCGCCATCCGGATCTGTCGATTGCAGCCCCGGGCTGCCAGATACTGCCGACCAGCTTTTCCGATGCCTACACCGCCTGGCAGATCTGCCCGCTTACACGGGAACAAGACCGCCCTTGAGCGACTCGCGGACAACCTCGCCGATCAGCCGGGCCTCGCCCTTGCGCGGCGAGCCGGCCCGCCAGGCGAGGCCGATGGTGCGCCCGATCAGAGGATGGGTGAAGGGCCGCAGGCTGACATCGGTGCCCGCCGTCACGCCGGCATCGGCGGCAAGGCGCGGCACCAGCGACACGCCGAGCCCGCCCGCTACCATATGCACCAGCGTCTGAAGCGAGGTCGCCGACACCTCGGTGGATTTCGCCCGTGTGGGCAGCGAGCACACCGACAGGGCATGGTCGCGCAGGCAGTGGCCGTCTTCCAGCAACAGCACATCTGCCTCCGCGAGATCCTCCGGATCGAGCCCGTTCTTGGCCGCCAGCGGGTGGGATTTCGGCGCGATGAAGAGAAACTCGTCCTCGGCGAGCGGCTCGGTCTCAATGCCCGGCGCATCCCAGGGCAGCGCGATCAGCGCCGCGTCCAGCTCGCGCGCGCGCACGCCTTCCAGAAGGCGCTCGGTCATGTCCTCGCGCAGATAAAGCTTCAGGTCCGGATAGGCCTCGCGCAGCTTGGGCAGGATCTTGGGCAGAACATAAGGCGCGACGGTGGGAATGGCGCCGAGCCGGAACGCGCTCGAGAGCGGCTTGCCGGCCTCATGAGCGGCGGCGACCAGGTCCTGCGTCTCGGCCAGCACTGTCCGGGCGCGGGCGGCCACCTCCTCGCCAGCATGGGTCAGCGATGCCCCGCGCGCCTCGCGTTCGACAAGCTGGACCTGCAGGAGCGCCTCCAGTTCCTTGATCGCAGCCGACAGGGTGGGCTGGGTCACATGGCAGGTTTCCGCCGCCCGCGAGAAGGATCCCGTCCGGGCCAGGGCGTCAAAAAACTGGAGCTGTCGAAGCGTCGGCATATGCATAGAGATAATCTATACCTCATTCGTAGAATATCAATTTGCTTCCAATGTCGCACCGCAGCACCTAGGGAACGTATGCTGCAATAAGGCGTACAGTTCACTCGCAACATTCTTCCTCCAGGAGTTCCCCACATGCTCGGTATTGGCGATAAGCTTCCCGACTTCAAAATCACCGGCGTGAAGCCGAAATTCATGTATCATGAAGAAAACGGCGAAAGCGCCTTCGAGCCCATCACCGCCGACAGCTTCGAAGGCAAGTGGAAGGTCATCTTCTTCTACCCGAAGGACTTCACCTTCGTGTGCCCGACCGAGATTGCCGAGTTCGCTCGCCTGGCCGGTGAGTTCGAAGACCGCGACGCAGTCGTCATCGGCGGCTCGACCGACAATGAGTTCACCAAGCTGGCCTGGCGCCGCGATCATGCCGATCTCGCCAACCTGCCGATCTGGCAGTTTGCCGACACCAACGGCTCGCTCGTCGATGGCCTTGGCGTGCGCAACCCGGAAGAAGGCGTGGCCTATCGCGCGACCTATGTCGTCGATCCGCACAATGTCATCCAGCACGTCTACGTCACCAACCTGAATGTCGGCCGCAACCCGCAGGACACCCTGCGCGTGCTCGACGCGCTTCAGACCGACGAGCTGTGCCCGTGCAACCGCCCGGTCGGCGGCGAAGTGCTGGCCGCTTAAAAGGTTTCTTCCCACCGCCTGCCCGTGCAATGTCGCGGGCAGGTGATTGGGGGAAAACATGTTCGACCCACTTAAGGATCGTCCACGTCTGCCAGACCCGCTGGTGTGCGCGTTGGATTATGCAAGTTCGCCTGAAGAGCACGCATTCAGTTTGGCGATGAACTTCCACGGGAATGTGCTGAATGGCGGCCTAAACCAAGCTCTATTCAATCTCAAACCCCAAGTTGCGGATGTTATTTTTGCCTTTCGTCAAATGGAGATGGCCCCGATTGCCAATCTTGTGCTGGTTGCACAGGCCGTTGGACATGACCGCCAAGTATGGCTCGAAGTGTACGATGAAGAGCCACACCCGCTCGATGGCGCCTATATCGCGGCCACCTATGACCTTGGATATGCCTGTAATGACAACATCCAAATCGAAGAGTTCAATGCCGGCCAAAACTTACCCGACTGGGTGGATCGGATGGCACTTCGGTATGCTCGGAAGAATCGCTCCCAATTCAAACGCCTGATCGATGAGGCGATCCGAATTCACGAAAAAGGAAACTAGAGGATGTCCATCGACACCCTGAAGTCGGCCCTGCCCGACTATGCCAAGGACCTGAAACTCAATCTCGGTTCGCTGCTGAACGAGACCATCCTCACCGACCAGCAGAAATATGGCTGCTATCTCGCCTGCGCCTATGCCGTTGGCCAGCCCGATGTGGTCAAGGCCATCAATGGCGAAGTGGATGGCAAGCTCAGCCCGGAAGCCATCAATGCCGCCAAGGCCGCCGCCGCGATCATGGGCATGAACAATGTCTATTACCGCGCCACGCACCTCATCTCCAACGAGGTCTACGCCACCCTGCCGGCCAAGCTGCGGATGAATGTCATCGGCGCACCGGGCATCGAGAAGGCCGATTTCGAGCTTTACTGCACAGCCATCTCGGCGGTGAACGGCTGCGGCATGTGCCTGGATTCCCATGAAGGGGTCCTGCGCAAGCACGGCATGACCAGCGAGCAGATCCAGGCCTCCATCCGCATCGGCGCGGTGGTCAACGCCGTCTCGCGCGTGATGGCGGCGGAAATCGCTGCGGCCTGAGCCTGACGCGAAGTCACGGGCCGAACTGACGCGAGGTCATTGGGGCCGGGCGCTGGGAAACCGCCGCCCGGCTTCCTATTTCCAGCCGCACATCAGGAGACCCGCCATGGCCTATCTCATCCCCGACGAGGCGCTGGAGCCAGCCCTGTTCAATGCGCGCTTCAAGGGCTCGTTGCCGGATCATCTCGGTATTGAGGTCGAAGAGATCGCCAGGGACCGGTTTGTCCTAGCCCTCGATGTCCGTCCCCATCACATGGCGCCCAATGGCTTCCTGCATGCCGGCACCGTGGTGACACTGGCCGATACGGCCGCCGGCTTCTCCACCACCGCCAATCTGCGCGAAGGTCAGGGCTTCACCACGATCGAGCTGAAGTCCAACTTCTTTTCAACTGTCCGTGAGGGCCGCATTCGCGCTGTGACCGCTCCCATCCATGTGGGACGGACGACTCAGGTCTGGGACGCCACGGTCGAGGCCATGGATACCGGAAAAAGACTGGCGCTTTTTCGTTGCACACAGCTCGTTCTGACCTAGTTTCCCATGCATGAACCTCCATGCGCCTGGGCTTGAAGACGATCTGGTCAGGCTGGAGCCCTTCGAACAGTCCCATGTGGACTATCTGAAGGAATCCGGCGCGGTCGAAGCCATGTGGTCCTGGATGCCGGACATCCCGACCGGCAAGTCCGCCGACGCCTATGCCGCCCATGTCTGCAACCTGCAGCGGCGCGGGGAACTGGTCGGCTTCACCATGTTCCAGCAGAGCGACAATGCCTTCGCCGGCGTGGTGGATTTCGACTATATCAACCGCACTCACCGCCGGGTGCGCATCACCAATTTCTGGTACACCGAGGAAGCGCGCGGGAAGGGCTATTTCCAGGCCTCCCAGGCCCTCATGATCCGCCGCGCACTGGACTGGGGCGCCAAGCGGGTCGGCTGGGTGATCCCCGCCGATGCGCGTTCGGCGATCCGCGCCATAGAGCGGCTCGGCGCAAAACAGGAAGGCGTGCTGCGCTCCTATTTCCGGCTCGCCGGCGGCGGCTGGGCCGATGTCGCCCTCCATGCCATGCTGCGCAATGAAGCCGAAATTGCCCTGCAGCGCATCCAGACCGCGCGTGAGCTGCGCCGGGATGCTGGCAGGGACATCTCTTGATTCCACAGGGCAAGTGTGCTTCTAGGCGCGCTTACATCTCGCGCAATCTGACAAGCGCGCCTTGACCAGGACAGCAGCCTTGAGCCCGTTTCATCGCGATCCTTCAGGATCGTTCGGGAAACAAGGCAAGGAGCCAGGCGAGGTCCCCCGCCCGGCGAAGTGTCGCTCAGCGGGGCGCTTGAGGTTTGTGCGCAGGTCAACAGTGCCTACCTTGGAAATCTCTAGGCAGGCAAAGGAGCAAGGACGCGATGTTTGACGCGCTATCAGACCGCCTCGGCGGCATATTCGACGGACTGACCGGGCGCGGTGCCCTGTCGGAAAAGGACGTCAATGCCGCGCTGCGCGAGATCCGCGTGGCGCTTCTGGAAGCCGATGTCGCCCTGCCCGTGGTCAAGGATTTCATCGAGAAGGTGCGCGAGCGCGCCGTCGGCGAGGAAGTAATCCGCGCGGTGAAGCCCGGCCAGCAAGTGATCAAGATCGTCCATGACGGCCTCGTTGAGATGCTAGGCGGGGAAGACGCCGACACCACGCTGAAGATCGACAGCCCGCCGGCGGTCATCATGATGGCCGGCCTGCAGGGTTCGGGTAAGACCACAACATCGGGCAAGCTCGCCCTCCGCCTTGCCGGCAAGCAGAAGAAGAAAGTCCTCCTCGCCAGCCTCGACGTGCGCCGCCCGGCGGCCATGGAGCAGCTCGCCATCCTGGCTGACCAGGCCGGCGAAGGCGTCACCGCGCTGCCCATTATCGCCGGCCAGCTGCCCGCCGACATCGCAAAACGCGCCATTCAGGCCGCCAAACTCGGCGGCCATGACGTGCTCATCCTCGATACCGCCGGCCGGACCTCCATCGACGAGCAGATGATGAATGAGGCGGCCGAGATCGCCGCCATTGCCGACCCGTCCGAGACCCTGCTGGTGGCTGACTCTCTGACAGGGCAAGACGCGGTAGAGACCGCCAAGCGCTTCCATGAACGCCTGCCGCTGACCGGCCTGGTGCTCACCCGGATGGATGGCGACGGGCGCGGCGGCGCGGCGCTTTCCATGCGCGCAGTGACCGGCCTGCCGATCAAGTTTCTCGGTGTCAGCGAAAAACTCGACGGGATCGAAGCTTTTGACGCCAAGCGCGTCGCGGGCCGCATTCTCGGCCAGGGCGACATTGTCTCGCTCGTTGAAAAGGCGGCGGAGAATTACGACCAGGAAAAAGCCGAGCGCATGGCGAAGAAGATGCGCAAAGGCGAGTTCGACCTGGAAGACCTCGCCGACCAGCTTCGCCAGATGCAGAAAATGGGCGGCCTCGGCGGCATCATGGGCATGCTGCCCGGCGCGAAAAAGGCCAAACAGGCCATGGATGCCTCGGGCGTGGATGACAAGACCCTCTTGCGCCAGGAAGCCATCATCTCCTCCATGACGCGCGAGGAGCGCCGCAAGCCGGCCCTGCTCAATGCCTCGCGCCGCAAGCGCATCGCCGCCGGCGCGGGGGTGAGTGTGCAGGACGTCAACCGCCTGATGAAGATGCACAAGCAGATGGCCGGCATGATGAAGAAGATGGGCCGCGGCGGCATGAAAGGCCTGATGGGCGCAATGGGTGGCATGGGCGGCGGCATGCCGGGCGGTATGCCCCCCGGCGGTCTCAGCGGGCTTGGTGGTGCAGGCGGGAGCCTCCCGGGCCTGCCCGGCGGTGCCGGCGGCGGCGGACTTCCGGGTCTTCCAGGGGGGAAGAAGAAGTGAGCGACAACACTGAACTCCTGAGCATCACGCGGATGCGCCTGCTTGTGGTGCGCGCGGTGATGTCCTTGTTCATCTTGGCAGGGCTGATCCTGGAATTCGTCTATCTGGGCAGCGTGAGCGCCTATGGTGGCATCCTGATGGCCTTTGGCTTTGGCGCAGTGGTGGCCACACTCGCGCTGGACCCGAAGCAGTGGCAAAAGTCATGACCTCCCCCACCGAACAGCTCGAAGCTTTCCGCGCCAGTATCGACAATCTCGATGCCATCCTGCTGCACACGCTGGCAGAGCGCTTCAAGGTCACCCAGGCGGTCGGCAAGCTGAAGGCCGATCACGGCATGCCGCCAGCGGATAAAGAGCGCGAGGCGATCCAGATCGCGCGGCTGCGCTCGCTCGCGGCCACCTCCGGCCTCGACCCGGCCTTCGCCCAGAAATTCCTCACTTTCATCGTGGCCGAGGTCATCCGCCACCATGAGCAGATCCGGGACGATACATGATCGCCCCGAACCCCGCATCCCATCGCGCCTGTCCTCCCCCGTTCACGGGGGAGGTGGGCCGCGGAGCGGCTCGGAGGGGGGGGGTGTGCGCCGCGGAAGGAGCGAGGCTTCCCCCCTCCCATTCCGGTGCCGTGTATCTCCTTAAGTGTC
>OBIC01000107.1_pt1 | contig 38858 bp, 37 predicted proteins | sample 1519831 | NCBI WGS metagenome assembly OBIC01 (sample SAMN03019805, study PRJEB22545) | beach sand metagenome | biome: beach; feature: sea beach; material: beach sand | place: USA: Municipal Pensacola Beach, FL | collected 2010-10-20 | depth 40-45 cm m
CAGATTGGGGACGGGGCATCACGACGACAGATACGGAGGTTGAGCTGCACGCGTCTTTTGAAACCGGACCTCTTGAGCCTGTTGAAATCACGTTGCCGTGCCGCAAATTGACCGATATCTGTAAGGCGCTGCCTAAACAGGCTGACATTGCCTTTTCGATCGCCGACGGGAAAGCAACACTCACCTCTGGCCGATCGCTATTTTCTCTCGCAACCCTGCCTGCGGCAGATTTCCCGAGAATACCTTTTTCAGAAGGAAGAGAAGAAACCTTGAACATTCCTTCCGTGACCTTTAAAAAAGTTATCGATAAGACGTTTTTTTCTATGGCATTGCAGGATGTTCGTTATTATCTTAACGGACTTTATTTTAGTTTGACTCAGGATAAGCTTCTTACCGTAACAACAGATGGCCACCGATTATCGCTGTGTACCGAAACACTGGACGAGCCATGTGAAACACCGGTTAACGTTATTATTCCTCGAAAAGGAGCACAGGAAATTTTGCGTCTACTGGATGATTCCAGTGAGAATACGGTGTTGCGACTGATAAAAAATCACTTATGTGTTGAGAAAGGTCGACATAAAGTGATCACCAAATTGATCGATGCTCAATACCCTGATTATGAAAAAGTTATCCCTGCTGGCGGGAACAAACATCTGTCCGTAGAGAAAGAAACGCTTAAGCAGAGCCTGCATAAAGCATCCATCCTATCCAATGAAAAGTACAAAGGTGTTCGCCTCAGCATTGGTGGGGGCACTCTAGAAGTTACAACGCATAATCCTGAGCATGAAGAAGCTAAGGATGAAATTGATGTCAATTACCAAGGCGAGAGCATCAGCATCGGTTTTAATGTTGTTTATTTATTGGACATTTTGAATGTTATTGATGGTGATGAGATAACAATGACGTTAAAAGATGAAAACAGCAGTTGTTTAATTACATCGCAGTCCCAAGCAGGATCTCAATATGTCGTTATGCCAATGCGACTCTAAAGGCCGTATCGATTGCCACTAGAAAAAGCGCACATTAAAAATTTCAGGAATATTGAAGAAGCACTGCTGACATTCGATAATGGATTCAATTTAATTATTGGAGACAACCGATCGGGCAAAACGTCGTTGATCGAAGCGCTCCATTTTTTGTTTTCATACCGTTCTTTCCGAACACAAAATCTCCAAGAAACCATATCACAGCACGCTTCCCAGAACTTTGTACAGGGTATTTTCATCAATGCAGCGGGGAAAAGAATAAAAGCCCGTGTGGAGCGTCGTAGAAATAACACTTCATCTGTTTTCACATGCGATGACAGCGCTATTACGAAGCTGTCTAACTGGGTGAAACATGCACCGGCAATGTTGGTTAATTCAGATATCCATCAGCTGATTTCAGGGAGCCCCCAGGGGCGGAGGAAATTACTTGATTGGGGTGTGTTTCACGTGGAACCTCTGTTTGAGGTGTCCTGGAAAACGTTTTCACGGTTATTGAAGCAGCGGAACGCGCTTTTAAAACGATCACCAGAAAAAGAAGTTGTTACAACCTGGGATAAGCTTTTCGTAGAAGCCGCGGAAGAAGTAACGCGACACAGAGAAATGCATATCGCTAAATACACCCCTGTTATTTGCGAACTAGGGAAAAGAGTCTTAGGGGAAGAACAAATAAAATTAACGTACCATCGGGGATGGCCTGAAGGTGTTAGTCTGAAAGAAACCTTATCCCTCTCATTAGCGCGAGACACCAAGATAAAAAACACTGAATATGGGCCACATCGTGCGGACATATCAGTGACTATAGGGAGGGGAAGTAGCCGTTATTTTTCTTCGAGAGGTGAACAGAAATTACTCGGTTACATAATGAGTGCTGCGCAAACGATATTACTTAATCAAGAAAAAGATTTGCAGTGTATAATACTTTGTGATGACCTAGAGTCCGAGCTGGATGAAAACAGCAGCAGACTGTTAATAGAGATGTTGGCGACACTACCGCATCAAACAATCGTCACCTCAATCACAGGTGCGGGTGGCCTCTATAAAAAAATTGACCCTCATGTGTTCCACGTGAAACACGGGGTGTTCAGTCAAAACCCGTCGTTATAGATATCGAGAAACTGAATGAGTGAAACATACGATTCATCAAACATTAAAGTTCTGAAAGGCCTTGATGCCGTCCGCAAACGCCCAGGAATGTACATCGGAGATACCGATGATGGTACTGGCTTGCATCACATGGTTTTTGAGGTAGTGGACAACTCAATCGATGAAGCATTGGCAGGCTTTTGTAAAGAAATAAGCGTTGTTATTCATTCAGACGGTTCAATCAGTGTTGAAGATGATGGACGGGGTATACCGGTAGATATCCATGAAGAGGAAAATCGATCTGCGGCGGAAGTCATCATGACGGTTCTTCATGCCGGGGGGAAATTTGATGAGAATTCATACAAAGTTTCCGGCGGGTTACATGGTGTTGGTGTCTCTGTTGTGAATGCCTTGTCTGAATGGCTAAAACTAACGGTTAGACGCGGTGGGCAATGTCATGAACAGGAATACAGAGACAGTAAACCTGTTTACCCTCTGAAAATTGTCGGGGACGCTGATAAAACCGGAACTAAGATTACTTTCTTGCCAAGTAAAGAGATATTCAGTGATACCAATATCCACTATGATATCTTGGCAAAAAGACTGCGAGAGCTTTCCTTTCTTAACAAGGGTGTTCGGATTAAACTCAAGGATGAAAGGAATGGCGAAAAAGATATATTTGAATACGAAGGTGGAATACGCTCGTTTGTTGAGCACCTGAATCAGAATAAAACGCCACTAAATCAAAATGTTGTATATTACATACAGGAAAAAAATGATGTTGTTGTTGAAGTGGCCTTTCAATGGAATGATTCCTATCAGGAAAATATCTTTTGCTTCACCAATAACATCCCACAAAAAGACGGCGGAAGCCATTTAGCAGGTTTTAGAGCGGCCTTAACTCGAACATTAAACACCTATATGGAAAAAGAAGGTGTTTTCAAAAAAGCTAAAACTTCAGCAACGGGTGATGACGCACGTGAGGGTTTAACTGCGGTTGTGTCGGTCAAAGTGCCAGACCCCAAATTTTCTTCCCAAACAAAAGATAAACTGGTTTCTTCAGAAGTCAAAGGCGTTGTTGAGTCCATCACAGCAGAGAATCTCCTTGCTTTTCTGGACGAAAACCCAGGGGAAGCCAAGCAGATTACTAGCAAAATTATTGATGCGGCAAGAGCGAGAGAAGCGGCCCGAAAAGCACGGGAAATGACGCGCAGGAAAGGAGCGCTCGATATTGCGGGCTTGCCTGGGAAGTTGGCCGATTGCCAAGAAAAGGACCCCGCGCTTTCCGAAATTTTTTTAGTCGAAGGCGATTCAGCGGGGGGGTCAGCAAAGCAGGGGCGCGACCGGCGAACACAGGCTATCTTGCCATTGAAAGGCAAAATTTTAAATGTAGAGCGCGCACGCTTTGACAAAATGCTGTCCTCAGCAGAAGTTGGAACATTGATTACCGCTTTGGGGTGTGGTGTTGGACGAGATGACTTTGATCCTGACAAGCTTCGTTACCACCGAATTGTCATCATGACAGATGCGGATGTCGACGGCGCCCATATCAGAACCTTGCTGTTAACATTTTTCTACCGGCAAATGAGTACCTTGGTAGAAAGAGGCCATGTTTATATTGCCCAGCCACCGTTGTATAAAGTTAAAAAGGGTAAGCAGGAAATCTATGTCAAAGATGACGACGAATTAAATGCGCATTTTTTACAATTAGCCCTTTCAGATGCACAGTTGATAGTAAATGAAGGAGCACCGTCACTATCACAAGTGGCATTGGAATCCTTAGCCAACGAATATGTCATTGTAGAAAGAATTATTGAGCGTTTATCGATCCGTTATGATCAAGCAATCTTGGAAGCATTGCTCCGTGTACCGATGCTAACTAAAAAAGCCTTAGAAAGTGGCGCTTCTTTTGATGAATGGCTAGCCAATCTAAAAAGTGAACTTCTAGACAGTGCGGATGCAACTGACCAAGAAAAGGGGCAGAGTTTTTCCATCTCACATAAAGTAGAAGATGGTCTAAACGTGCTAGAAATACATAGGAAAAGGCATAACAACGAAGAAATCACTGTATTCGACACCGATTTTTTCACGTCAAATGAGTACAGGAAAATTGGAGAGTTGAGTGATAAGCTCTTGGGGCTGTTAGGGAACGGTGCTTATGTCACCAAGGGCGATAAGAAAAAATCAGTGAACAATTTCACTGAGGCAATGGAATGGCTATTGGGCCATGGTAAGAAAGGTCTGAATATTCAACGATATAAAGGCCTGGGTGAAATGAACCCGGAGCAGCTGTGGGAAACCACGATGAATCCAGAAACACGACGTTTATTGCAAGTTCAGATTGAAGATGCCATTCGTGCTGATGAGATTTTCACCATGCTGATGGGTGACCATGTTGAGCCAAGACGTGTTTTTATTGAAGATAATGCCCTGTCCGTCGCGAATTTGGATGTTTAGTCGTTTGAAAGTATTATCTGCGTGAATATGGCCGTTTTTCTTGGGTTTGTTGGTTTGAAGTCAATAACTTTTTGATAGTTTTAAATTTTTACTGATCAAGATAGTGCTTATTATCTCATTGTAAGGCGTCCTTCCAATGAATATGCCCATATCAATGCGGTTCGACCCTGTATCGTTTTAGGGCGATCCATTTGATTGCTCTACTGTCACTGCACGGCATGTGGAAAGTTAACTGGGTCGGTTATGAGTACTATGGAAGTACGAAAATCGGATTTTCCCTGGATTAATAGAGAAGAGCTATTTCCACTTAGCAAACAAAAAGAAGCTACTGTTTGGCAGGTTTGATCAATATGTGGTTCATATTTAGTAACAATGCATGTGGTCACCCAGAGAACGTCTTTTATCCCTAGGGCATTGGATGCCCCAATATCTTCCCCACAGTTTCGGCAGTTTGTCGCCAGCAAGGCAGCTTGAGACAAGCATCAAATCAAGCTGACAGAGCATAAAGGCCGGGTGGATTGGTGGCTTTCGGATTAGCTCAATACAAGCAGGCGGGACAATAAAGCATGCTAATGATTGCCTTTGTGGGGAATATAAAAAGTGAGTGCTAAGTTTCCCATTTTTGGGTCACTTCATGATTTTTAAGAGGTGTTGCCAATCACTGGTTAAACTGAGGCAATGCTGATCACTTAACATCAAGTGCCGCGTGCAGCTTGTTTTTGTTGGATTTTCTCCCATTCGTCGCGTAATTGCACAGTTCGGTTAAAAACAAGTCCATTTTCTGAGGAATGTCCTTTGTCCAGACAAAAATAACCCTCGCGTTCAAACTGGACGCCACTCGTGAATGGTTCACTTAAGCTTGGTTCGAGCTTACAGTTGTTCAGCGTCACCAGTGAACGAGGATTAATATAATCAAGAAAATCGCCGCTAGCGCTGGGTTCAGGGATGCTAAATAAGCGGTCGTAGAGGCGAACTTCTGCGTTTACAGCATATTGGGCTGGAACCCAATGAATCACACCCTTTACTTTGCGGCCTTCTGGTTTTTTTCCGAGCGTATCTGAGTCATAGGTGCAGATGAGTTTTTCAATCTCACCGGTTTCATTTTTCACTACTTCTTTACATTTGATGACATATCCGTAACGGAGGCGAACCTCTCCACCCGGAACTAAGCGTTTAAATTTTGGTGGTGGATTTTCAGCAAAGTCTGTCTGGTCGATATACACTTCACGTGTGAAAGGTAAGGTTCGTTCACCAAGCTCTGGCCGGTTTGGATGGTTGGCCAAGGTCAAAGATTCTTCTGCATCATCGGGATAGTTTTCAATAATAACTTTCAAAGGTCTAAGGACGGCCATTCTTCTGGGTGCATTCTGATTCAAGTCATCCCGGATGCAACTCTCCAGCAGAGACATTTCTACGGTGCCGTCGTTTTTTGTTATGCCAATACGGTTACTGAATTCTATGATAGAAGCGGGTGTATAGCCCCGCCGTCGCATGCCGGATAAGGTCGGCATGCGAGGGTCATCCCAGCCATCGACGATGCCTATGTCAACCAGTTGTGCCAGCTTTCGTTTACTCACAACCGTGTATTCGAAATTGAGTCGCCCAAATTCTATTTGTTGGGGGTGGCACGGTACGGGAAGGTTATCTAGGAACCAGTTGTAGAGGGGACGGCGAACCTCGAACTCTGTGGTGCATAATGAATGAGTAATTCCCTCAAGGGCGTCAGAGATACAATGGGTGTAGTCATAGAGAGGGTAGATGCACCATGCATCCCCGGTGTGGTGGTGTTGCGCATGGCGGATGCGATACATGGGGGGATCGCGCATCACAAGATTGGGCGAAGCCATGTCAATTTTTGCGCGTAGAATATGGGCGCCGTCTTCAAATTCACCGCTGCGCATACGTTGAAAGAGGTCGAGATTCTCCTCAATAGTGCGACGACGATAAGGGCTATCTTTACCAGGTGATGTCAGTGTGCCGCGATATTCTGTTATTTCCGCTGCACTTAAACTGTCGACATAAGCTTTCCCTTGTTGAATGAGCTCTAGTGCGTATTGATACAGTTGCTCAAAATAGTCAGACGCATGGCAAAGTTTGTCCCACTCAAAGCCAAGCCATTCCACATCCGTTTGAATGGCTTGTGTGTATTCAATGTCTTCTTTTTCAGGGTTTGTGTCGTCAAAACGCAGATTGCAGTGGCCGTTAAATTGGCGGGCAATGCCGAAGTTAAGGCAGATTGATTTTGCATGTCCAATATGGAGGTAGCCATTGGGTTCTGGAGGGAAACGGGTTGCTACGTGACCGCCATATTTATTCGTTTCGAGATCTTTTTCTATGATGCGGTGGATAAAAGAGCCCTTAGCCTGGGAATCAGTGGAAGACATATAACAACAATCTCTCAATTATTCTAAAAACAATAAATTATATGTAAAAATTCTCAAAAAACTTGAAGTTTAGATTTTTACAGAAGCAGAACGAGGAATATAAGCTTATCGTACCAGAAGCCAAAGTGGGTTGATCAAAACGGTATTATTACAGGTAGGTCATTCGGTAGGTTCATTTTTTAAACAAGGTTGGCCTTCAACACAATGCATTTTGTAGCTGGAAACAACCACCCATTCCAATAAATTTTGCAAAAACTGATGAGTAACTTGGTCAAATGCGGCAATGATTTGTGGTTTACCACGGGCACCGGTAGGAATACGGTATTCGAAAGTTTTCTCAAAAAAAACCGACTTTTTCCACCGGTCTACTAATTTTGCCTGTATTCGGAGATGGACTTGTTGACCAGTTTGATCAGTATTGATGACATGGTAATCCCGAATCTCTGTTTGCAGGATGTAATCAGTGACCAAACCGATTGTTTGACGCTGGACAAAAGTGAAATACTCACTTTGCTCAAACGTCTCAAGGATCAGCGTTTGCAACATTTCTGGCAGAGGTTCAACCCACCGTATGCCTTGAATAAACCCCACTTTATTTTTACTTTCACGGATGGCAATACGTTTGGCATGCAATCCACCAATTGCATCCGGATAATCAATGCCGAAACGCCATAACACTTTAGGCGTTGAAGCAGTTTCAGTGAGAGTCGGAGATGTTAACTGATAGAGATCATTCGGTGCTGGTGTGCTGAGTAATGAGCCACAACCTGAGATCATCAATAGCAGGATAGCTGTTGTTAGGCTGTGCAAAAATCCCCTCATTTTACCTCCGTAAAACCATCGTGCTCACCACTGATTAAAAACAGTGCACCTTCCGATTTCAGCTTCTCAACGATTTGATCCAGCTGATATACAAGAACACGGGCCTCATCAACAAATTGGCCAATACCGGGCAATGTTTCGCCGGTGAAAGAACGTATAGGTTCCCTATTCTCAGATAAGAGACCATCAATATTGCTCGAAAGGCTTACGAGATTCTGTAAAGATGTGCTGAGGGAGGTGGCGACAGCGGGAATCTCGTCATCCAGTAACTGGTTGACGCCAACCAGTGTTTTTTGCCCTTCGCCAAAGAAAGTCACCGTTGAATCAGAAGCCAGAGAAACCCTCTCAGCGGCATAATCAACTGTTTGCAAGGTCTGATTCAAAGCTGTCAGTGTCGCAGTGATTTGCGTTTCGTTGTCTTGAAGCATCTGACTGAAGCTGTTCAGATTGTCTACCATACTGCCAAGTTTCTGGACGTTTTCATCACTAAAAACGTGGTTGAGTTGGTCAAGCAGGTTGACTATTTTCACCATTAACTCTGGGACACTGGTAAACAGTTTTTCTACCCGGGATTCTTCTGATGGAACCAGCGTAGGCTCGGTCAATGAAATCGTGAGATAAGGGCTATTCGGTGTCGCTCCTTGTATGTTGACATAAGCGACGCCGGTTAGCCCCTGTACTTCGAGGGATGTTGTATCCCCCTCCCGCAGCAGAAATTTACTATCAATCGCCATTGAGACAATGACTTTGCTGGGGTCGGCCGGGTCAATATCGATGGAGGTCACATTACCGGCCTTAATACCCCGGTAGCGGACATCGCTGCCCAGCTCTAAGCCAGCGACGGAGCCCTCAAACAGGGTTTGATAACGGACAGGGGTTTGGTCACCTGTGGTTTTAACAAGCCAGCCGACAAAAAACAGCAGACCAAACAATGAAAGCAACACAAAAATACCAACCAGCAGGTGTTTTGCTCGAGTCTCCACGCTTAGTTTACATCCATTGCTTGAGGTTCCTGTTCTCTGGTTCGTACACCATGGAAGTAAGCTTGAACCCAAGGGTGAGGGTACTTAACCAACTCATCAAGTGGCGCTGTGACAAGCACTTGCTTCTCTGCAAGAGCAGCGACACGGTCACATATAGCATACAGGCTGTCCAGGTCATGTGTAACTATCAGGACGGTTAGTCCTAATGTTTTCTGTAAATACTGGATTAATTCGTCCAATGCCGCAGCAGCAATGGGGTCCAGACCGGCAGTCGGTTCATCAAGAAAGACTATCTCCGGGTCGAGTACCAAGGCGCGTGCTAGCCCAGCACGCTTGCGCATACCCCCTGAGAGTTCAGAAGGAAATTTATCACCCGCCTCAGGAGGTAATCCGACCATCTTGATTTTCAGCGCGGCCAGTTCGCTGACGAGATCACGAGGCAGTGAATAGGCTTCACGGAGTACAGCCTCAACATTTTGAGCGACAGTCAGAGAGCTGAATAACGCACCATCTTGGAATAAAACTCCCCAGCGCTTCCCGATCATTTGACGTTCAGACTCTGACAACGCAGAGATATCTTGACCAAATACGCGAATATGGCCTGAAGACGGTTTAATCAGCCCAATAATCGTTTTCATCAAGACAGACTTCCCCGTGCCGGATCCACCTACAATGCCGAGAATTTCACCCCGCCGAACTGTCAGATTCAAACGCTCGTGAATCGTGTACTCACCAAGCCGCGTCGTCAGACCCTGCACATCAATAATGTATTCTTCACCCAGCATTCGTTAAAAGTCTATTTCACTAAAAAAGATAGAAAAGACAGCATCCATAATGATAACCAGAAAGATGGAGAGTACAACGGATGTCGTTGTGCGTCGGCCAACAGACTCAGCATTCCCACTCACCTGAAAACCACAAAAGCAACCCACCAGTGCAATCACAGCCGCAAACACGGGAGCTTTGATAATACCAACATAGAATGTTGATGGAGCGATCACTGTTTGCAGCTGCTGAATAAATAGTATGGGATTGATATCCAGCGTTATCCAACTGATCAAAGCGCCGCCAGCCAGGCCTGCAAAGTCTGCGATAAAGGTCAGTAGGGGTAAGGTCAAAATCAATGCGAGTAGGCGAGGCAGCAGTAACACAATCATGGGGTCGAGACCCATCGTGCGCATCGCATCAATTTCCTCATTAACTTTCATCATACCGATTTGTGCGGTAAATGCGCTTCCAGACCGGCCGGCAACAATAATGGCTGTAATCAGAATGCCAAGTTCGCGTAGGATCGAAACCGCGACAAGATCCACAATAAAAATATTGGCGCCAAATTGCTTCAGCAAGGTGGCTCCCTGGTAGGCAATGACAACACCGATTAAAAATGCCGTCAGACTCACAATGGGGAGTGCTCTAATACCCACCATTTCCATGTGGTGCAAAGTGGCCGTGACACGCATAAGTGCCGGGTTTTTGAAGACCCGACCGGTAGTCGTCACCATGTGCCCGAGAAAAGCAATAAAGCGTAACGCTTCGTTCCAGGAAAAGAGACAGGACTGTCCAATGGAAACTAAGCTGTTAGCAAGCCAGGCGTTCGTGACTTTTTCTTTCCGTTGTTGCTGCCCATATTCTTGAACGTACGTCAGCAAGGCTTGGTGCTCGGGGGAAATATTTTTGAGTTGGCAGCAGGTTCCGTTTTCTTCTAAACGCAGTAAAGTGCGTTGTAATAGCCATGCGCCGCTGGTATCCAAGCTTTTCAGTGTGTCGCACTCAATGCATAACTCACTGGTTGTAATTTGGGGAAGGAGGGCATCGATTTCTTGAATCAAGGTGGCCAGTGTACTTAATTGCCAAACACCGCCAGCAACCAGCGTCGATTCTGGCGAACTGGGGTGGTGACTAAACCAGGCATCCGGCACGGTCAGGCTCTTAATTCATTAATAATGGGTCCGGTGTTTGGGAAAACACCTTCCCAAATAAAAAAGGCTTCGGCGGCTTGCTCGACCAGCATGCCTAAGCCATCTGCCGTTGAGCGTGCATTCGCTTGGGAGGCCCACTGGAGAAAAGCCGTTGGCTCCCTGGCGTAAGCCATGTCATAGCAAAAAGCGTTTTGAACAATTCCGGAGTCAAGTTCAGGGACAGCACCAGACAAACTGGCAGATGTTCCATTAATAACGATATCGAACGAGCATTCTGGCACTTGATCAAAACCGCACCCTGTAATAGGGCCATACGTTGCAAATGTTGAAGCCAGTTGCTGTGCTTTTTCAACGGTGCGATTGGCAATTACCACTTGTAGAGGCTTACAGGCGAGTAAAGGAAAGATGACCCCTCTGACTGCCCCACCAGCACCTAAAATTAAAATATTTTTTTGAGCGATCACTTGTTTTTGATTGTCTTTGATGTCCCGAACCAGGCCAATACCGTCGGTATTGTCACCGGTAATGAACAGTTGTTCATCATGTTGTTGGAAAGTCAGTGTGTTCACAGCACCTGCAATTCTTGCCCGTTCGTTCAGATGATCACAGCGCTGAAAAGCTTCCATTTTAAACGGTACGGTTACATTGGCGCCCAAGGCACCGCTTTTTATAAAAGTCTCTAGTGTCTCATTAAATTTATCCAGTTCTGAGAAAAGCCGAATGTATTCAATCTGTCGGCCGGTTTGTGTGCCAAACGCTGTGTGAATAAAGGGAGACAGGCTGTGTTCAACAGGGTTGCCAATAACGGCATATTGATGGACTGTTGGCAATATCATGATGTGCGTATAAAAGCGTACAATGAGACCATCGTACCACAGCTTAACCCCGATAGGATTGTGCGATCTTAAAACGGGCGGAAGCGTAAATTAAGTGTTTGCCAGAGCAGGAGGTTGATATGGCAGGTTATGCAAATACCTCGCGCACATTCCCACACATACGCATGCGGCGAATGAGAAAAGATGATTTTAGTCGTCGGCTCATGCGCGAATCCGTTATTTCCACTGATGATTTGATTTACCCGGTTTTCGTGATTGAGGGCCAAAAAAAGAGACAGTCTGTGGCTTCCATGCCGGGTATTGAACGAATGACGGTGGATGAATTAGTCAAAGAAGCTGCTATTTGTGTGGATTTAGGCATTCCTGCCTTGGCGCTCTTTCCCGTGGTATCCGAATCGGCCAAGTCAGAAAAAGCTGAAGAAGCCTATAACCCTGAAGGCTTAGCGCCAGAGGCTGTGCGGGCCTTGAAGCAAGCTTTTCCCGACCTGGGTGTCATCACGGATGTGGCACTTGATCCTTACACCTCCCATGGCCAGGACGGCTTAATGAATGAAGCGGGATATATTGTCAATGATGAAACAGTCGATGTGCTGGTTCAGCAGGCGATTTGCCATGCGAGTGCGGGGGCGGACATTGTTGCGCCTTCCGATATGATGGACGGTCGTATTGGTGCAATTCGCGCAGCACTCGACCACGAAAACCAACCAAATACCCGGATACTTGCTTACTCGGCCAAATATGCCTCAAGCTTTTATGGTCCCTTCCGGGATGCTGTCGGATCAGCTGGAAATTTAGGGGGTGGAAATAAGTATAGCTATCAAATGGACCCGGCTAACACAGATGAAGCCATTCATGAGGTCGCACTGGACCTTCAAGAAGGAGCTGATATGGTCATGGTAAAGCCTGGCATGCCTTATCTGGATATTGTTCGGCGTGTCAAAGACACTTTCGGCGTGCCGACGTTTGCCTACCACGTCAGTGGTGAATATGCGATGCTGAAAGCGGCTTCTGGCAATGGCTGGTTGGATGAAAAGTCCGTGGTGCTTGAGACGATGGTGGCTTTCAAGCGTGCCGGTGCGGATGCCATTTTGACGTATTACGCCAAAGATATTGCTCGGTGGGTAAACTGATTACGTTTCTTTAATGTGCTTTCTTGATCGGAGTTGAGGTGGCTTCCTGATTTTTTGAGTGTTTTTGAGAAAGCTTTTCTAACATGGTGCGAATGGCTATTCGGTCTTGTTTATCCAGTTCGAAATCACCACCAAACATGGAGGAAAACTCATGGAGCATCTTATCAACATGTTCGGTTGTACTTTTCAGCTTTTCCTCGAGCTGTGTGTTGCGCGTCTTAAGTGTGTCGATGGTGACTTTTTCAGGTTCACTTTGAGGCACTTCCAGGCGGGTCTCGTTCATTAAAAGCTCAGAAACGGCTTGGCTTTCATCCAAGTAGTTTTGAAGCATTTCGGGGAATTGGTTCAGCTGGTTGGGTTTTTTTCTGAAGAAAATATCACCGACCAGTTCATAAAGTTGAGCTTCCACGGCTTTTTCTTGGTTGATTAACTGTGTGCATGCTTCTTTTTTTTCTACGGATGTTTGGCACTCCAACAATTGAAGCCGATTCTGGGCTTTATTTTCGACGGAAATTGCCATTAGATTCAAATATTGGCCTAAGGTTTTACGCGCTGCAGAGCGGCGCATCACTGATATCACCAATATTGAGAGGCTGGCTGTTGTGCTGATGATTAGCGCCTCAAGTAAAAAAATATAGGTTAAGGGATGGATTTCGATCATGGTTCTTCGTTTTTCTTTTCTTCTTCCAATAGCTGGTCGATGTCGACGTCATTGATGGATGTGCTGTCGCCCTTGGGCAGCTCGGTGTTTTCTTCGATCATGTCGGTGGATGTTTCAATGGAGGGTTCCTTGGTGACTTCGTCAGGTGAGTCATCTTGTACGTCGTTGTCCACTGAATGTTCACCTTCCATTTTTTGGTTTTCCTGAGCGTCCTCTGTGGTTTTTACCCGCTGTTTTTTCTTGCGCCACATTCTCCAGCCGATAAACCCGATTCCACCGAGCAAGACATTCACCCCTCCTGCAATACCGCCAACAAATAACCAGTCAACGTCATTGGAAGCGATCGCTACGTTATCGGGCTCAGGAGAGAGCGGGTTTTCGATCGTTTCCCCAAACGTGATGGGAGGGAGTGAAATTCGCAGAGGCTCTCCGTCAATGGTATCGGCATGCAGGGTGATTTCGACGGCGTGTTTGCCTGCTTCTGTGGCATTTTCAATGGGTGCGATTAGACTGCCAGCTTCGTTAGGATGAAAAGTCAGGCGGTAACTGCGACTGACAGGTGGGTGGAGCTTTCCCGATACGCGTAGCGACTCCGGTCTAATCTGATCTGTTTTGGGCGTGATTGAAAGTGAATATGCTCCGGCTTCTTTATCTAAGACAGCAAAGTCGACCGTAACTGGCCAACGCACTTGAAACGTATGTTCAACAGAGCGTTGAAATGTCTCGCCATCGACTTCCAGCATCAGTTTATGAGTACCGCTGGCCTCGGTCGCGGAGATAATACCGCTAAAGAGGCCGTCTCCGGCGATATCATCCTGCTCTGAACCTTCGTCATTGAGTAGAATGGGATTAACCTGATCGGGTTCGGCGATATGTTGAAGCTCCATCATGACCAATTGAAGAAAGCTCTCTTGAATAATGCGTTCACCCTGATCTGTAATTTCTGCTGTAAAACGAAACGTTTGGCCCGGCAGCACATAATTTGGTAAATCGCCTAAATTAACCCTAAGATCGGTAACGATCATGACTTTGTTATCGGGATCTGCAGGCCCTTTGATTTGCCACAAGCCAGGAGGGGGCTGATCAATGGTGATGAGGTCGTAGGTTGGGTTTTGACTCCAGCGGATGTTTTCTGAGGTACTTTGAGCAGACAGGATCTGCTCACTGGGATCAACCAAGTGAATCGGTGCTGCCTGCTCAAGGTGGAATAACAGGATTGTCATTTCATTAACACTGCTGTCGACGGTAAATCGATTGTCACTGATTGGTACTGTGTCCAGCTGCACAGACTTTTCGAACATGCGCAAAAAGATGCGTTGCAGCTCATCGGCTGAGTTGGCAACTTCAAACCAGCCATCAGTTGCCTGGGACAGACGCTGTAATAAAGTTTTATCGGCGCTCTCAGAAAGAGCAATGGTATGCAATTTTATGTTCATATCGCGCAATTGGGGGAGCAGTGTGCTAAGAACTCGCTCTCTTGACGCCTGACTTTCCGCGTTGTTCTTAGAGACGTCTACAACACCGTCTGTCAACATAATCACGCTACGCAGGCGTTGATCATCTTTTTCTTTCCAGTCTGAGGTGGCTTCGGTAAGAGCGGCTTCAATGTGAGTAAATAAACCACTGGAATGAATTTTTTTGGCCTGCTCTGTGGCGGAGCTTTTCCATTCATCATTCACTTTACCCACCGATATCAGAGGGGTTACGCTTTCCGCAAAGAGCCATACTCCGCTGTGGGTATCATCTGGAAGTAAACTCGAAAGCAGTTTGAGTGCAGGTTGACGCAAGTTATGGGGGTCGTGCTTTTTCATGCTGCCGGACACGTCTATCAGTACACGGATATCACTGGTTTTTTCAGCAGCGATGGTTGTTCGCATGGAAAGCAAGCAACTAACAATAATTAGTGCTAAAAATATTCTTGCGAGTTTTTTCAAAACCAACACCTGTTAAAGTTAAGCGACTTCAGCCCCTTGGATCGGCTAAAGTGAATAAATACTTTAAGTGAACGAGCCAGAATGACGGCTAAATTTGGCCTTTTGACTGGGATTTTTGATAAAAAAAAGGCATTATTGCCCGCTATCGCGTCACAGAGAGTCTCACGCCCTCAGGGAAGAGTGTGTCGTTAAATTTTATCTTTAGGAGAAATATTTAATGAAAGTAATACTTTTAGGAGGTCCCGGAGCCGGCAAAGGTACTCAGGCGGATTTCATTCAAACGGAGCATGGTATCCCTAAAATTTCCACGGGTGATATGCTGCGCGCTGCTGTCAAAGAAGGGACTCCGTTAGGGCTTGCTGCTAAGAAAGTGATGGATGCAGGTGAGCTGGTCTCTGATGACATTATTCTTGGCATTATTGAAGAGCGCATTGCCCAAGATGATTGCAAAGATGGTTTTTTGTTTGACGGCTTTCCTCGTACTTTGGCTCAAGCAGAAGCGTTAAAAGAGCGTGGTATTGCTATTGATTATGTGGTTGAAATAGCGGTTGATGATCAAGAAATTATTAAACGTATCAGTGGCCGCCGTGTGCACCCTGCTTCGGGTCGCGTCTACCATATTGATTATAATCCGCCCCAAGTAGCTGGCAAGGATGATGTCACCGGGGAAGACCTCATTCAACGAGATGATGATAAAGAGGAGACTATTCGTAACCGTCTCTCAGTTTATCATAAACAAACAGCGCCCTTGATTCAGTACTATATGGACTATGCTAATGGTGTTGGTGACACCAAACCACAGTATGTTCGGGTTAATGGCATGCAGAATATTGAAAAAGTAAGGCAAGACATTAATAACAGTCTGACTTAGACCGTAGGGATTAAAGTCTGAAAGCGCACATAGTTTTTTCGGAGAGACAGGTGCTTGAGTTGATTCCACCAAGGCAAGGAGATAGGCCTGTAACGACATCGGCTAACCCTCATGAGCAAAGGAGCCAAAATCCGTCTCCCGAGATTTACTCGGTATTAAAAGCACGCGCATTTAACTTTCAGTGTATTGACCGTGTTCCAAGCCGCATCTCTGTTCCTGGTGCGGAAGCTCTCTGGATGCATGATGCGTGTTGCCATGGCCCAGCTGAGGCATTTATGGTGGGTAATGAATTTGCACATATCCACCCGGAGTACGATGGTAGCTTGCATTTAGCCTTGCCGGGAAAGGTAGCTAATGAGTTAATCCAAAAGGGCTGGGGAGAGCCTCATCCCGTTGCCAAGCTGGGGCTCATTCCTTCGACCATCATTATGGTATACGCTCCTCGGAATCATGAAGAAGTTGATTGGGTTTTAAAAATTATCAAAGCTTCCTATGAGTTTGCTCACGGTACTGACGGAAAACTTTAAACGATGAAGTCAGGTACGGTGCTTTGTCGGCGTGCTGACTTGAAGCACACCAGGTGCAAAAGTGTGTCATTTGGTGAGTTTCCGGAAAAAAAACGTTACTTTGTCATTGAGTCAGGCCAGGCTGTATATGGGTACATCAATAGTTGCCCGCATACGGGAGCACCTTTGAATTGGCTGCCGGATCAGTTTTTTGATTCTGAAGGGCAGTATATTCAATGCAGCTTGCATGGCGCATTGTTTGAAAAGCACACAGGCTTGTGTATTTATGGGCCATGTAGAGGCGCATCATTATCGCCTGTGGCAATTCGCATTGAACAAGATGGCACCGTCGTATTGGACTAGAGATACGAGGCCCAGTTCAGGTCGGCGTCGCCAAAAACAAAAAAATCAGGGTTAAGCAGGGATTCTTTTGTGTTGTAGCGCAGTTCCTGCATATTAACGTCGGTAAAAAAGCCGCCTGCTTCCTCGACGATGCACTGCGCTGCGGCGGTATCCCACTCAGAAGTCAATCCAAGCTTGGGGTAAATGTCAGCAGCACCTTCAGCAACTAGGCAAGATTTGAGTGCGCTACCCATCGGGACAGTTTGGTAGTCGCCGAGATTACTCAAAAAAGTTCTTAAGCGCTCACCTGTGTGGTTGCGCCCACAGGTGACGGTAAAATGTTTTTTATGAGATGCTAACCTACGAACATGGATTTGAGTGGCTGGTTTATTTTCAAAGACCTTCCAGGCACCGTTCAACTTGCTGGCAAAATAGCTGATGCCTAAAACAGGAGCATGAACGACACCGAGTAAGGGCTTTCCTTCACTGATCAGTGAAATATTAATACTGAATTCGCCATTGCGTTTAATAAATTCGCGTGTGCCATCAAGAGGGTCGACAAGCCAGTATCGGTGCCATTTTGACCTCTCGCCATAAGGAATTTCAGACGACTCTTCTGTGAGAATCGGTATACTGGCAGTTAAGCGCTTGAGCTTTTCAACAATAAACTGGTTTGCAATAAGGTCAGCCGTTGTAAGTGGGGTGTTATCACTTTTACTTTTGACATCATAGTTGCCAAAATAGACATCAAGTATTTGTTTACCGGCATCAACAGCGATACTTAGCACATCCTGTGTCAGTTTGTTGAGTTCCTTGGGGTTCATCACTATTTCTCTTGATGTAGTAGTTAAATATATCGGTGAAAAAAATTTTTTCTAGAGTTAATAATAGCTGTTACAAGCTATTCAAAAGGCTGAGGTTTTCACAAATTTGTCTTCAACAAAATTAAAAGATAGCAATAATGAGGGGCTTAAGCATTTTGACTGGTTGAAAGTTGAAACAGTATTGTTGGACTTAGATGGGACATTATTGGATTTGCATTTTGACAATTTCTTCTGGCGCGAAATGTTACCTCTACACTATGCAAAGCTTAACAAAACTTCTTTGGAAAGCGCTAAAGAAACGCTGTACGCGCAGTTTGAGTCGGTGAGCGGTACGATTTCTTATTACTGTTTGAATTATTGGGAAGAAAAACTTGGTTTAGATATCGTGCAGCTTAAAAGCAACTTTTGTGAAAAAATTGCTTTAAGGCCTAGTGTATTACAGTTTCTTAACTATTTAAGAAGAATAGATAAAAGAGTGATTTTAGCAACCAATGCACACAGAGAAAGTGTTGAGTTGAAAATGGATGTTACCGGGATTTTTTCAAAATTTGATCGCATTTATAGCTCACATGATTTTGGTTTTCCTAAAGAAGATCAGGCATTTTGGGAAACACTACAAAAAGTTGAATCGTTTAATAAGCACAAAACACTTTTCATTGATGATAATGAATCTGTTTTAAAAGCAGCAGATATTTTTGGTATCCAGTTTTTAATGGGAATATTGAAACCAGATAGTCAAAAACCCGATATCACATTAGATGGATATGACCAGATTTCTAATTTTGAGGACTTAATTGGTGAGGCCTTTTAAGGCACTACTTATCTGGGTGATCAAAGCTTACCGTTATGCTGTGAGTCCTTTTTTGCCAGCGAGTTGCCGATTCACGCCTACGTGTTCGGAGTACATGATACAGGCGATTGAGCGCCATGGTGTGGGCACAGGTGTTTTTTTAGGGTTCAAAAGGTTGTGTCGTTGCAATCCCTTCTGCCCGGGTGGGCATGACCCTGTTCCAGAAAAAAAAAGTGATAGGGAGCATAGAAAAGTATAAATTTATTGTCCCTTTCAGGCTTAAGAACGAGTGTATGATCAGTAACCTTCTAAAACAACTTCTTTTCTATGTTAAATATGCTTAGTAAAACGGCCTATTTATGCGCCGATAACTGGGATTTTATTTGGCTCAGAATCTTTCAATTTTTCTGAAACGGATTGCTTAACCAAGGAGGCGAGTTCCGAAATTGCACCCGGGCGAGTAAAGCTTTTGCGCCAAGCAAGTAAAACTCTTCGTGAAGGACTAGGTTCAATTAATTCACAAGAGGTCAATAAATTATCAGCATAACTGCCCGTGTTGATAGCGTATTTTGGAAAAATGCTAATTCCTAAATTAGATGCGACCATGTGCCGTATCGTTTCAAGAGAAGGACTTTCATTTTTTGTCCTCAGTGTAGGAAAAAATGACATAATTTGATCACGCAAACAGTGATTTCGACTTAGCATTAACAGGCTCTCTAGCCGTAACTCGGAAAATGGAATATGTTTTCTATTACTCCAAGGGTGGCCAATCGGTAACACGAGCAGGAAAGGCTCTTCATAAAGAGGGGTTGTTTCAATACCGGGCTCTGAGAAAGGCTCGGAAACAATTACCACATCCAATTCACCTTTCTTCAGGCGGTTTTGGAGAACCAGTTTCGAGTTTTCTTCTGGGATGATCCGTAATCTGGATTGTGACCGGTGTGTCGTTAGAATTAATTTGGGTAGTAAATACTGTCCTATTGTTGTTAAAGCACCGAGTTTGATGGGGTCAGCGAGTTGATCAATGCCTTCACTCGCGATCTGTTTAAGTAAATCAGACTCCTCCAGAATGCGTTGGGCCTGCTCAATAATTCGCTTTCCGATTGCCGTGACGGTGACTTCGCTTTTGCGGCGTTCGAATAAGGTAACATCCAGTTCTTCTTCGAGCTTTCTAACTGCCACGCTCAGAGTTGGCTGACTTACAAAACAGCTGCTTGCTGCACGCCCGAAGTGTCGCTCCCGTGCGACAGCGACAATGTATTTAAATTCGGTTAATGTCATTAGCCATCCACGCTAAATATCTGTATTTTAAAAATAAAACAGCCCTGTCCTTAAGGTTTCCGCACTTTTTAATGGCAATGCAGTTAAATACGTAGGTGAGCTTGATTTCACACTATACTTTTACCAAGTATAGGCGAGTATTGCCAGCAGATTGCTGAAATACATCAAACAAATATAGATAAAGTCATTGCGTGGGTAGAGTCAGACGTTTGATTTTTTTGTTTAGGGCTAGCTAGGCTCAAGCTCTAGTACTTCTACTTCCGCGGCTTGCAGACCTTTTTCCCCTTTAATGGGTACAAAAGCTACCTGTTGACCTTTGTCCAGTTTTTTATAACCGTCGCCTGAAATCGATTTAAAGTGCACGAAGACATCTTCTTCACCCTCTTGCTGAATGAATCCGTACCCTTTCGCGCAATCAAACCACTTAACGACCCCGGTGAGCTTCTCTTGCATATCTCCTCCCAAAGCTATTAGACCTAATGATTAAATTTATTTATAATTAAAAGATTTATTTACTATGAATATAGCAATAAAATGAGCGCTAGATCAAAATTTTTTGGTCATAATCTTATGACCTGCCTCATGTGGGCAATGGGGCTCATCAACAGCACATAAAAGTATGTGATCAGGAAACGTTTCTACGGGCTTTTTTGCGAGCAACTTTGTGCAAGTAAAGCTGATAGAGGTAGTCGTTAGGCCGAAGCCGTTGGAGAATCCTAAACAAGCGTTCGGCTTTATCGTAATTTCGTTTACGGTAATGCAAGATTGCTTTTTGGTGAAGTGATAGATATTGCTTGATTTGAGGGGTAGCTTCTAACTTGTTGCAAACAGGCTCTAGCAGTTTGACATGCTTTTTCTTTCCTTTTACGCGAATGACATCTAAGTCGCGGAAGAAAATGCCAGGAATTAAAAGAGCCGTTTCTTTACTTAAGATAATGGGTACCTTATAGATGCGCGTTTGAGACTCGAGTCTTTCTGCGGTATTCACGGTATCCCCGATAACGGTATAGGCCATGCGGTATTTTGAGCCAATATTTCCGACGTTCGTTTCACCACTGCTCAAGCCGATACCAACGTGGATCTCAGGCTTCCCTTCAGCCTTAAAGCGCTCATTCATAGGAATTAGTTCACGTTGAATTTCCATAGCGGCTTCTAAGGCGGCACTCGCGTGGTCTGGGTTGGGCACGGGCGCTCCCCAAAATGCCATGATGCAATCACCCATGTACTTATCAATGGTTCCCTCGTATCGGATAATGATTTCACTGGCCATGGAAAAGAAGTCATTTAACCATGTGGCAAGCTCACGAGGAGAGAGACTCTCGGATATCGTTGAAAAGCCCTGAATGTCACAGAACATAACGGTTAATTCACGCGACTCACCTTTGAGATTCACTGCTTCTGGATTATCTGAATAGAGTGAGACCAGTTCGGGAGGGATATATTGACAAAGCATGTTTGTCATTTGTCTTCGGCCTTTGTGCTCGGCGTAAAAGCTGAGTAAGAAATAACCGAAGAAAAGCAGTGCTAACGAAGTCAACCCTACTTTAAGAATCAGCTCACTGTTATTGGGAGGGGCATTGTACGCAAGCAAAAAGATAAAAGCTGCGACAAAAACAATTAAAAAAGACGCTTGCATGAGTCGTAAGTAGGACAAGGCACCCGCAACTAAAAAACAAGCCGCTTGGGCAACCAAAAAGGAGACGCTGTAGTTGTAAGAGGGAAAATTACTGAGAAAATTGTCTGGGGCGAGAAGCGGCGATAAGACAAGGGTGTCAAAATTGGTTAACACCTTCCAGATTGAACTAAAGCTCACTGGAACGTTGAGGTAAGTCAGGGGTATAGACAGAAAAAATACAATAAGTTGGACGCTGAGCAAAATAAAAACGATCAGTCGGCTAGCCTGAGTTTTTTTAAAGATAGGGAAAAAGCCCGCTGATTTGTTTTTATCTTTATACCTCATAGCGACCCAAACCGTTCATTATTGTATGTTCTTATCAAAGTATTACACTAAATCGGACTTATGTAATTCCCTTATTTTCGGGATGGTCTGATTGTGCCCAATTTGGGTTTTTTTGTGTAGTTTAGTACATTGGAAAATGTTACAAACGTATTATCGACCATGATAACTGGATATTGAATGAGGCGTTAACCGTGAGTCAAAAAAAATCATTTGCAATTCATGCCCTTGAGCTAGGCCCGATGGAGAACTTTATCCACATCGTGCACGACTTTGAAACAGGTTCAGCCGCTGTCGTTGATCCCGCATGGGATGCGCCGACCATTTTAGATGCTGTAGATAAACTTGGAGCTCGGGTGACAGATATCCTGCTAACGCATAGTCACCGAGATCATGTTAACGGAGTTGATGAGGTACGGGAAGCATCAGGTGCAAATTTACACATTCATGAGGCCGAATATGCGTTCTGGGCACAGAAGCCCGAGGATATTACTTTGCATCAAGACGGTGATCAAGTTCGAATAGGGGCAACAACATTTACATGGATCCACACCCCGGGCCACACACCTGGTTCATCATGTTTTTATTTTCCAGACCATCTAATTACGGGTGACACACTGTTTGTCTATGGCTGTGGGCGTTGCGACCTTCCCGGAGGGAGTCCTGAAAGCATGTTCAATGCGCTCGAGCGTTTAAAGGGTATGCCGAAAAAAACCATTATCCACCCCGGTCATAACTATTCAATACAAACAACATCGACGATTGAAGAAGAAATCGTGGGTAATCCCTTTATGCATTGGGAAGACTTGGAAGCTTTTACCCGCTACCGCCTGGTCGAACATGAGCGAACACGTAAGTCTCCCTATGGCCCTATAACCAAATCAGATCTTAAAGCAGCGGGTTTAATGCAGTAGCCTATTAACTTAAGTGGGCTTTAGCTTCGTTGTAAAGTGCTTCACAAGATGCGGCAAGGACACTGGTCGATTTCGTTGTTATAGGCTGCCCCTCAAGGTCCGTAAAAATACCACCGGCTTCGGTGATAATGAGCGAGAGAGCCGCGATATCTAGAATATTGACATCTGATTCAAGCACAAGGTCTATTTTTCCGGCTGCGAGCAGATGGTAATGGAAAAAATCACCATAACCTCGGGTGCGGTGTGCTCTGGCAACCAGTTTTGAAAGGCCGGCCCATTGTGAAGTCTGCTGTGCCAAGCTGACAATATTGCCAAATGAGAGTGTTGCTTTTTCAAGGGGTAGAGCTTCACTGATATGGATAGGCTGATCATTCAAAAAAGCGCCTTGGCCGCGTTCAGCCCAAGCCATTTCCTCAAAAATTGGGGCATTTGAGAGACCTAAAATAATTTCGCCGTGTTGCATGAGTGCGATTTGTGTCGAGAACAAGGGGTACTGGCGAACAAAGCTCTTGGTTCCATCGATAGGGTCGATCAACCACGTAAATTCAGCGTCAGGATTACTTTGCCCCAACTCTTCCCCCCAAAAACCGTGGTCTGGAAAGTGCTCACTAATCACTTTGCGAATGGCTTCTTCTGTTTCGACATCCGCTTGAGTCACCGGTGTTAGGTCTTCTTTGATAGTAATTGCAAGATTGCTCAGGTAATACTTTTGGATAACATCTTGGGCAGCCAGTGCGGCATCAATAGCCACCCTTAAAAAGTCACTTTTACTCATTTTTCATCTGAATCGTATTGGGAAGGCAGATAGTCTAACAAGTTGGCGGCCAATAACCGAGCTGAACAAGAGTTAATTATGTGTGATGCACACGGAAGTATGTCGACGGTTTTCATTAAGCACCAGTGCATAATAGAAGCTGATTCAAACACGTGATCACGTTACCATAGCGAAATACAATCTTTCCGGAGCTTACAATGATTGATTCCCATCTGTTTGACACGATTGCCGAGTCACTAAACAAGCTAACCCCGCCAGGGGCAGCTGAGATGAAAGAAGATTTTAAGCGAAATATCCGCGCCAATATTCAAACAGCCCTTGAAAAAATGGAGCTTGTAACTCGCGAAGAGTTTGATGTTCAGCAAGCACTTTTAACAAAAATGCGTGAAAAACTCGCCGAGCTGGAGCAGCGCGTGGTCGAACTGGAACGTAAACTGGATGACTCTGAGCGTGCATCAAATGAACCTGAGTAACTGAATGTCGCTCGCTGTCGTACATACTCGGGCGTTGATTGGTATCCGTTCCGTACCTGTCCAGGTTGAAGTGCATTTATCGGGAGGCTTACCATCCCTGTCGATTGTCGGATTACCTGAAGCGGCGGTCCGGGAAAGTAAAGATAGAGTCAGAGCCGCTATTCAAAATTCACAATTTGAGTTTCCTGCACGAAGAATTACAGTCAATTTAGCGCCGGCGGACCTGCCTAAGGAAGGTGGGCGTTATGATTTACCCATCGCACTCGGAATCCTCATTGCGTCAGGGCAACTCAAGACAGAGAAATTAGAGCAACTGGAATGTGTCGGTGAGCTGGCGTTAGGGGGCGCGCTTCGCCCTGTGCATGGGATTTTGCCGACCGCTATGGGTACAGCAGAGAGTGGGCGGACGCTCGTCTTCCCGGCGGATAACTTTGCAGAAGCCTCATTGGCCGAGCCGTGCGCACTCTGTCCTTGTGAACATCTCTTGTCGCTTTGCGAACATTTAGCCCGTCCGGAGGGTTTGCCGATAGAGCAGGGTTCACATAATGAGCCGACATCTTTTTCGTTTGCGACGGACTTCTGTGATGTTAAAGGCCAATATCAGGCTAAACGCGCGCTTGAGGTCGCTGCTGCCGGATCGCACAATCTGCTCATGATCGGTCCACCAGGCACGGGTAAATCGATGCTGGCAACTCGATTGCCGACGATCATGCCTCCTTTGACGAATGCTGAGGCAATCAGTACAGCCGCTGTGCGTTCCATCAGCAGTGAAGCGTTTGATGTGGGGCAATGGCAAGCGCGTCCATTTCGTTCTCCACACCATACAGCCTCAGGTGTTGCCCTTGTCGGGGGCGGGAGCAATCCAAGGCCTGGAGAAATCTCACTGGCCAATAATGGTATTTTGTTTCTCGATGAACTGCCAGAATTCGATCGGCGTGTACTCGATGTTTTACGTGAGCCGATGGAAACAGGAACAATCACCATTTCCCGTGCTGCCCGGCAGGCAGAGTTTCCTGCACGGTTTCAACTTGTTGCGGCCATGAACCCTTGTCCTTGTGGCTATTATGGCGATTCTGAAACAGCTTGTCGGTGCTCACCGGATCAACGTCAGCGTTACCTGGGGAAAGTATCGGGTCCGCTTTTGGATCGAATTGATCTCCATGTCGAAGTAGGGCGCGTTGAACATGCTCAATTACAAAAGCCAGATGCCAACGCCGAGACGAGTACCGCTGTGCGCACTCGGGTTATAGCGGCCCGTAAAACCCAGCTGGCCCGTGCGGGGAAATTAAATGTACAGTTGACTCCCAGTGAAATCGAGCGTTTTTGCTCCCTGCAACCCGCAGAAAGCCGTTTACTGGAAAGTGCTGTAAAGCGTATAGGCCTTTCTGCCCGTGGCTACCACCGTATCTTAAAAACAGCCCGAACAATTGCGGATCTGGGCGGAAGTGATCCCATTTTATCGAGCCATCTTGGCGAGGCTATCGCGTATCGCTCCCTTGATCGCGTGTTGCAGTAAAAGCTCTAAATTCCCTCAGCGCTCCGCCGCTAGAGCGAGTATGAAGAAAATAACGCTATTATTGTTTACTCTACTCTTATTCTCACATCCCGCTTTGGCAAAAGATATGGATGGAGAGTTTGCAGTATTTGGGCCCGGCGGTGACAGTTGTCAGCAGTTTTTAACCGCCCAAAAGTTGGGCGGTCATTCAGCATACGCGTACCAAGAGTGGGCGTTAGGCTATCTCTCTGCATTCAACTTAATTGTCAAGAATACTTACAACATTATGGGGACCCGTTCGATGGATGAGGTCCTGGATTGGTTGCAAGACCACTGCCGCTACCAACCCAGTACACTGTTTGTTAATGCGATTGCGGCGTTAACAACGAGGCTTTATCCAGAAAGAATGAATATGGCGCCGAATAAAAATACGGCAGAAAAGTGGAAACGTACCTTTGGCAGTGAATGACGATAACTGGACATGATACCGGCTTAGCTTTTTACAGGCCTTCTTTCGGTAATGGTGTGTGTATCGCCAATACCTGCTGCTGCCAGTTGCGACATAATTGACAGTGCTTTTTCTGGCTCAGGGAAAGGACCTATTCTTACACGGTGGAGGAGTCCACTATTTTGGTGGGATGTGTAAATACGCGTATTTTTAACACCCAGGGACATCACTTTTTGTTGTAACCGCTGTGCATTTTCCTTTTTTTCAAAGGCCCCCAGTTGAATGTATACCTGTTCTTCATAGGTTTGATGAGTAGTCTGTTTTGGAGACTTTTCTGGCGAAAGCGCCCTTACTTCAACATATCCGGTACCTTTGGCAAAAATACCGAGTTTTGCTGCCGCTGCATAAGATAGATCAATTAAACGCTTTCCATGGAAAGGTCCGCGGTCGTTCACTTTGGCAACAATTTTTTTGCCATTATTTAGATTCGTGATTTCAACGTAGGTCGGTAAGGGCAAGGACTTGTGGGCTGCCGTAATTTCGTACATGTTAAATGGTTCACCACTGGACGTCCTCCGCCCATGAAACTTGGCACCGTACCAAGATGCAATGCCTCGCTCAACGTAGTTTTCACTACTGTCCATAACGTAGTAGCGTTTACCAAAAACCACATAAGATTTTGGGTTGCCATAAGCACTTCGTGGCTCAGGCTTAGGGGTGGCATCTGGAATGGCGCTTGCGTTGATCGGCTTGCCCGGCCCATCGCGCTGATCGAGCACACGGGTCGGTGCACAGGCATTGATGCTAAGCAAGATAGCAACCATCGACAGGATAAGTAACCAGATGAGTTTAGGTTTCATAATAATCTAACGAGCCGTTTGAGTGCGTTCCTTTGCGATGGCCTGCCCAAGCTGGTATACCGCCATTGCATATAAATGACTGTGATTATAGCGGGTAATGACATAGAAGTTGGGATGCCCGATCCATAACTCGGGGCCTGTTGTACCTGCAAGCTCCATAACCGTATAGGTAGAAGAAGCGCTGTGGGTCTGCAAACCAGCAGAGGTGAGTTGAGCATTCGTGATGGTAGGCTTCAAGGATTTTTTGATGAAGGGTTTGTATCGTTCATCCTGAATCTGGAGTTGCTCGGCAACCGGCTTATCTTTCTGCCAACCATGGTGAGAAAAGTAATTGGCAACACTGCCAATGACATCATCAATATTCGATAAAAGATCCCGGCGGCCGTCTTCGTCAAAATCGATTGCATAATGCCTGTAGCTGCTGGGAATAAATTGCGGGATACCCATGGCCCCAGCATAAGAGCCTGTAACAGTGGTTGGCTGAATGCTTTCCTCCCTGGAGAGCAGTAAAAACTCTTCGAGTTGGCGGCGAAAGAAAGCAGAGCGAGGTGGGTAATCGAAAGCCAACGTTGTCAGTGAATCAAAAACAGGGTGCTTTCCCGTGAAACGGCCGTAAAAAGTCTCCACACCGATGATGCCAACAATGATGGCAGGAGGCACGCCAAACTGCTTTTCGGCTTTGCTCAGAATGGCCTGATTTTGATTCCAGAAATCAACACCTTGGGTGATCCGGGTGGGTTGGATAAAAATTGGTCGGTAAGTGGCCCATGTGTGTGTTTTTTCAGCGGGCCGGGCAATCGCTTCCAAAACCTGAGTTTGTTGTTGGGCGATCTGGAGTAGCTGTTCGAGTTCGGAACGGCTCCCACCATGTTTGCTGATAAACGTATCAATAAAGGCTTTAACATCAGGGTTTTGCAGATAGCTGGCCTGTGAAAAAGCAGGAAAGGTGCCTGCCAAAATCAGTAGCAAAAAGGAAACGATATTGCGCATGGGTATATTTGCCTCCTGCATAAGCGCATGATTGTTTCTGAAGTTCCGGGACAAACCTGTGTCGTATTTATCCCGACAATAAGCGCCGGTGAGCCTGCGCTGACATAATCATGCCAAAGCTCACCATGAGTGTCACCATTGATGTGCCGCCATAGCTCACCAGTGGTAGGGGCACACCTACCACGGGCAGTAGCCCGGTAACCATGCCGATGTTCACGAACACATAGATAAAAAATGTCAGACTCAAGCTCCCTGCCAACAGGCGAGCATAGGTTTCCTGGGCATCCGCGGTAATGTATAGGCTTCTAAAAATAATAAAGGAATATAAAAGTAGCAGCGAACAGGCGCCGAGCAGACCAAATTCTTCACCCATAACGGCAAAGATAAAGTCGGTCGTTCTTTCAGGTAGAAACTGAAGCTGGGATTGAGAGCCATTGAGCCAACCTTTCCCGTAAATTCCTCCGCTGCCAATGGAAATGGTTGACTGGATAATGTGGTAGCCCGACCCCAATGGATCGGATTCGGGGTTCAAGAATGTTAAGACACGCTGCTTCTGGTAGGCATGCATGTTGTACCAGAGCAGCGGGAGTGCAATTAAAACGATCAATAACAGACTGAATAAATAGCGAAAACGAATGCCGGCAAGGAAAATGACAAAAAAGCCTGAGCTGGCTACAAGGAGCGCAGTGCCAAGGTCTGGTTGTTGTGCAATTAAAAATGCCGGGGCAATAATCAGCCCGGCTGTTGCCATTATTTGAAAAAGTGTTGGCGGCAATGGGTGGCGGTTGATTGACCAGGCCACTGCCATCGGAACGGCAATTTTCATAATTTCAGAGGGTTGAAAGCGAATAAAGCCAAGGTCGAGCCAACGTTGCGCACCTTTGCCGGTATCACCTATGAGTAATACAGTGAATAGCCCCAGAAGCCCTACAGCAAAAAAGTAGGGAGACCATTTTTGTAAAAGTGCTGGGGGAATATTGGCAAAAACGATCATTGCAAAAAATGCAATGCCGAAATGGATCAGGTGGCGAATGATGGCATTAAAACTCTCGCCAGCAGCGCTGTACAGCACCACAGTACCCCACCCGAAGAGTAAAACCAGAGCAATTGCCAGTGGGTAATCCAGCCGGAGTAAATTGGCAATCTTAAAAAACAGAGGGGCTGCGGGTTTAGAGGAGGGTTTTAGCATGGTTTGGATCGCTCAATAATACTGCTATTGCTTATGTAAGTATGAAGTAAAATAAGCATCCAGAACCTTGCGTGCAATAGGAGCGGCTACAGAGCCACCGCTTTCGCCATGTTCGGCGATAACAGCAATGGCGACCTCCGGTTGTTTAACGGGAGCAAAGCCAATGAAAAGCGCATGGTCCCGTAATTTTCGGCGTAAATTTTCAGAATCGTATTCTTCACCTTGGGCGATACCGAATACTTGAGCAGTGCCTGTTTTTCCTGCAACAGGATAGCGAGCACTTTGAAAAGCACGATAGGCCGTACCTTTTACATGCTGGGTTGTGTTTTTCATAGCATCAATCACATAATCCATCTGATCTGGTTTGATACGAACGGCTTCTATTGGAACCGCTTGTGAGAGTTCCAGAAGGTTGCCGCCTTCCTGAGTGGCATACAGTAGTTTAGGCTGGTAGCGAATGCCCCGGTTTGCTAATGTGGCAGCCATATTGGCCAATTGAACCGGTGTCATCGTCATATAACCCTGGCCAATACCGGTGATCAAGGTCTCCCCTGGGTACCAGGGTTTACCACGCATTTTCTTTTTCCATTCCCGGGAAGGGAGAGTGCCACGTGCCTCGGCTGTGTTATCGATACCGGTGACTTGCCCAAGCCCAAAACGCTTTAGCATAGGTGATATTCTGTCAATGCCCAGCCGCAAAGACAGGTCATAAAAGAGAATGTCGCAGGACTCAATGATGGCATCATCCAGACGTACTAAGCCGTGCCCGGTACGCTTCCAATCACGATAGCGGCGGTCATCATTTGGCAACAAGTAGAAACCCGGGCAAAAAATTTGTCCTTTGGGTGTTTGCAGACCGCTTTCCAGCCCTGTAAGCGCAATAATTGGTTTTATCGTGGAGCCTGGTGGATAAAGACCGGAAACAGCGCGGTTAAAGAGTGGGTGATCCGTATTTTGATTCAATCGTTCGAATTCTTTCTGGGAAATACCTTTGGGGAAAAGATTGAGGTCGAATCCGGGTTTACTCACCATGGCTAAGATATCGCCTGTTGAGGGCTGAATCAAAATGATGGATCCGGAATAACTTTGAAGCGCGGTTTCAGCAGCGCGTTGTAACTCAATATCAATCGTCAAAAAAAGGTTGCGACCCGCAATAGGGGGCGTGGTATTCAAGGTTTTTATAATCCGGCCCTGTGCATTGACCTCAACGTGCTTAAAACCAACCGAGCCGTGGAGCGTATCTTCGTGATAACGCTCGACACCGGTTTTACCAATCAAATCCGTACCGCTGTAGTTTGCCTTATCCCGCTCTAGTAAATCAGCATCATTGATTCGCCCAACATAGCCAATGGCATGAGACGCCAATGAACCAAAGGGGTAGCGCCTGACAGAACTGGCAGTGATATTAACACCGGGAAAGCGATGCTTAATGGCTGAGAGCTTGGCCACTTCATCAAAGCTGAGATCAAAAATGAATGGAATACTTTGAAAAGACCTTGCGCCCGACAAACGCTGCTGAAACTGGTTAATATCTTTTGGGTCAATGTCCAGATACTGCTTGAGTGCCGTGATGGTCGCCGGAACATTGGCGACTTGCTCTGGGGTGATTTCCAGCCGGTAATTGGGAACATTCTCTGCCATAACTACGCCAGAGCGGCTATAAATGAGTCCCCGGTTGGGAGGGACTGCTTGTATTTGAATCCGGTTATTTTCCGAACGGGTGGAATAATAATCGTGACTTGACCATTGCAAAAAAAGAAGCCGCGAAACGATGATCGAAAATAAAGCGGCACAAAAGAGGGCAGCAATCATTGCCCGTTTGCGAAAAATGCTTGCCTCAAGGTACTGATCGTGAATTTTATCTTTTTGCTTCATCAGGTGAATGAGTCTACCAGCATTCACTTTGTTGATAACGCATGGGTGTTAAAATGAAACAACTTATTGTATATACCGTAACGTATGATTAAAGAAGATGATGAGTTGTATAGAGAGGTCATAGCACCTTTTCTGGTCGATAAGCAGGACCCTGACCAGGATGATCCCACAGAGACGTTTCTTTGTGGAGCCAGGCTTGGCAAAGCCATCATCAAACCTCGGAAAAGGTTTGTTTTCTTTTTTAATGACTTTGGAAAAGAAAAACTTTTTGTAGTGACCAGCCTGCGTACTTTTGTTGTCATTCGAAGGAAAAAGACGTTTTTTCGAAGAAGCGGTTTAGTCTTTATTCTAAAAGAAATGAGCAAGTCCAAGGTAGCCGGGGTTTCGGTGACATATGGGAGTCGCCATTCCAGGCTTGCGATCGAGTTTAAAGAAGATGAGCACTGGGAGTTGGAAATTTTAGGCAAAGAAGGCGGTAATGAAAGCGCGAGCGAAGCTTACAAATTCATCAAAAAATTTCAGCTAGAAGTTGCGAAGAAAGACGGTGATAAAAAGTCGGAACTGAAAAAGCTACAGGAAAATGCCTTTATCCAGTATGCAGGTGCGATGAATAAAATTTCTGAGTCAACAGAGACAATAGCTGGCGCTATGGATCATGGAAAAAAAGAAGGTGGTGAAAAAGATACCGATGAAAAAAAATCCTGATGGATGAAAATGTCCCGGCGGCTGCTTTAAAAGCGGGGTAAGTCAGGGAAAGGTATTTGGCCGTGGTGCACATGCATGGCGCCAAACTCTGCACAGCGGTGTAAGGTCGGAATGGCTTTATCTGGGTTGAGAATACCGGCTGGATCAAAAGCGGCCTTAAGCCGATGAAACTGCTCAAGCTCACGCTCATTAAATTGAACACACATTTGGTTAATTTTTTCCATTCCCACACCGTGTTCGCCGGTAATCGTTCCCCCTACATCAACGCAGAGTTCAAGGATTCGGCCACCTAAAGTTTCTGCCTTTTCCAATTCCCCGGGCACATTGGCATCAAACAAAATGAGTGGGTGCAAATTTCCATCCCCGGCATGAAAAACATTGGCCACTCTCAGCCCCGTTTCGGCAGACATTTCCGCAATGCGGTTTAAAACAAAAGCCAACTGAGCACGGGGAATCGTGCCATCCATACAGTAGTAATCGGGTGAAATACGCCCTACGGCCGGGAAAGCATTTTTGCGCCCGGCCCATAAGCGGTTTTTTTCTTCCGCATTTTTCGCTTGTACCATCTGTTTCGCTCCTGCCTGTGAGAGCAGTTGCGTTGCTCTTTCTGTCTCGGCATCCACTTCACTGGCTATGCCATCCAGTTCGCACAGCAAAATGGCCGCAGCCGACTTCGGGTAGCCGGCATGGATAAAGTCTTCAGCGGCTTGAATGGATAAGTTGTCCATCATCTCCAAGCCGGCGGGAATAAGGCCTGCGCTAATGAGTGTATTAACTGCTTCGCCTGCTATAGCCACTTCATCAAAAGACGCCATGATCAATGTGGAAGATGGTGGTTGAGGAAGGAGTTTGACAACCGCTTCAACCACCACTCCAAGCAATCCTTCTGATCCGATCATTGCTGCCAGCAAATCATAGCCGCTGGAGTCAAGGCAAGAGCTCCCCAGCGTCAGTTGCTCACCGTCACTGGCTATAAAAGTAACCTCCATCACATTATGCACGGTAAGGCCGTATTTAAGGCAATGCACACCGCCTGAGTTTTCGGCAATATTGCCGCCAATTGTGCAGGCAATTTGTGAAGAGGGATCGGGTGCGTAATATAAGCCGTACGCCGCTGCGGCCTCTGAAATTGCCAGATTGCGAACACCAGGCTGAACGCGGGCTGTTGTGTTGTCAGCATCGATCGAAAGGATACGGTTGAGTTTTGACAAGCTTAATAAAATGCCTTTGGCATGAGGCAGGGCTCCCCCGGAAAGTCCGGTACCCGCTCCTCGAGCAACCACAGGGACATCGGCCCGGTGACAAAGTTTCATCACTGTTTGAACCTGGGCTGTCGTTTCCGGCAGTACAACAGCCAGAGGCGTTTCCCGGTACGCACTTAACCCATCGCACTCAAACGGGTGGAGCTGCTCAGGTAAATCGAGCACAGCACCTTTTGGTAAACAGCCTTTTAACTTTGTAATAAGCGCTTTGGTCATGAGCAAGGTTTTTGCTATTAGGAAAAGAATTGATTGTTTGCGAAAATAACCTTTTTAGCTCAGCTATTTCAATCGTCAAAGCGCATTTTGCGCAACAGTGAGGGTATACCTTATGAGTTTTCAGACATTTCATCCCCCCGTTCGCACCTTGATGGGACCTGGCCCTTCGGATGTCCATCCACGCCTGAGTGAAGCTCTGGGGCGGCCGACGATTGGACACCTGGACCCTGAGTTCATCCGGCTTATGGATGACATCAAGCAACTGTTGCAATATGCGTTTTGCACCCAAAATGAACTGACCATTCCTGTTTCAGCGCCTGGATCGGCCGGAATGGAGACGTGTTTCGTTAATCTCGTTGAGCCAGGGGACAAAGTGATCATTTGCCGTAACGGTGTTTTTGGCATGCGGATGATTGAAAATGTTGAGCGCAGCGGTGGTGAGGCAGTCGTGGTAGATGACGATTGGGGACAAGCGGTTGATCCACAAAAACTTGAAGATGCCCTTAAAGCGCATCCGGATGCGAAGCTGGTGGGATTTGTTCATGCAGAAACTTCAACCGGTGCGCGTTCCGATGCGGAAACACTGTGCAAACTTGCAGCAAAGTACGATTGTCTCAGCATTGTCGATACAGTGACCTCACTGGCAGGCATATCGGTGGAGGTTGATCGTTGGGGAGCGGATGCTGTTTATTCCGGCACACAAAAGTGCCTGTCCTGTACGCCGGGCTTATCACCTGTCACTTTCAGTTCGGCGGCCGTCGAAAAGATCAGAAATCGTAAAAGTAAAGTACAAAGCTGGTTTCTGGATTTGAACCTGGTAATGGGGTACTGGGGTGAAGGGGCGAAGCGCGCTTACCACCATACGGCACCCATTAATGCCCTGTATGCCTTGCACGAGTCTCTGGTTATGTTGCACGAGGAAGGTTTGGAAAATGCCTGGGCGCGCCATGCCACAATGCATCAGGCGCTTCGCGCAGGGCTTGAAACCATGGGTATCAATTTTTTGGTTGATGAGGCAAGCCGCTTACCCCAACTCAACGCAGTTTTTATTCCAGAAGGTGTGGATGATGCGGCGGTGAGAAGCCAGCTTCTGAATCGGTTTAATCTGGAGATTGGTGCTGGACTGGGTGAATTTGCCGGGAAAGTCTGGCGTATTGGTTTGATGGGCTACAGTGCCCGCGCCGAAAATATCCTCATGTGCCTCAGCAGCTTGGCAGCCGTATTAGGGGCTCAGGCTAATGGGGATGAAGCAATCCAGGCGGCACTGAGACAACTGGAAAACTAATCCTTGCCAACATTTCAACTGAAGCGGCGGGTACTCTGGCACAGCATCGGTGTGGCCATCGTCGCTTTAGTCTGGTACTTGTCGCTCACTTCGGCACCGATCCGAGTGGGTCTCCCTTTTTTTGATAAAGCCACCCACATGTTGGCTTATTTGACTCAAACACTCTGGTATCTGCAGCTTTATCGAAAACACTCTAAAAGAGTGCTGATTGGATTAGCTTTTATCGCCATGGGCTTGGTCATTGAATATATACAAAGCTTTCACCCCATGCGGTATTTCGATATCGCCGATATGCTCGCCAATACGCTCGGCGTGGTTACAGCCTATTTGTTGAGTTATACCCCAGTGGGGCGCTTTTTATTTTGGTGTGAACAGTGCCTGAATCGCCACCGTCCTAACGCGTAGTAAAGCCGACTGAGGGGAAAAGAGTGTGCAGGTCGAGCGACTTTTCGAGCGTATCCGCGATGAGATCTATGCCGGCTTCCTGTTTTATGTAGAAATTTTCATTGTGGGGGGCTTCTAATCCGGCCCACGCCAGAAGGGCCTGGCAGGCCGAACCTTCATTGAATAAACCGTGTAAATAGGTTCCAATAATTTGTCCATCGGACGAGACAGCACCATCTCTTTTTACCCCCAGATCAATTGCGGGGGATTGAAGTGCGGGCCCTTCGGAGATGCCGGTGTGTATTTCATAGCCGGAAACCGGGCAATTGAGCAAAGTTAACATACCTTGTTGCTCAAAAAGCTGCTTTTCTTTTTCCAGTGTTGTTGACATATCCAACCAGCCCAGGCCACGGCAAGTCCCCGCAGGCCCTTCAATGCCGTGAGGATCATGGATCAGCTGTCCGAGCATTTGAAAGCCGCCACAAATGCCAATGAGTTTTCCCCCATAGCGCAGGTGGCGCTGGATGGTATCTTCCCATCCTTGTGCAATCAGCCACTGCAAGTCTGAGCGTACACTTTTACTGCCGGGCAGAATAATCAGGTCGGCCGGAGGAATGGGCTGACCCGCTTCCACAAACTGCAGGTTCACTTGAGGGTGTAAACGGAGAGGGTCAAAATCTGTGTGATTACTGATGCGAGGCAGCCGTGGCACAATAATATGGAGTAACCGGTCTCCACCTTTCACTTGTTGGTGCGCCACGGCGTCTTCAGCTTCCAGGTACAAACTGCTTAAATAAGGCACGACACCGACGATGCGCTTTTTTGTGTATTCTTCAAGCCAGTCGAGTCCGGGCTGAAGCAGTTGGACGTCTCCACGGAAGCGGTTGATCACCAGGCCTGTCACGCGAGCTTGCTCGCTGGTGCTTAAAAGCGCGAGAGTGCCAACTAGGTGGGCAAAAACGCCCCCTCGGTCAATATCGGCAATGAGCAGAACAGGGCAATCAGCTGCTTCGGCAAACCCCATATTGGCAATATCATGGTCGCGTAAATTGATTTCCGCAGGGCTCCCCGCGCCTTCCACAATCACATACTCATACGTTTGGGTCAGCCGACGATAAGATGCCATAACCGCTTCCATAGCCTTAGGCTTGAACGCATGGTAGTCCACCGCATTCATTGCGCCTACCACTTTGCCGTGAATAATCACTTGTGAGCCAATGTCCGTATTTGGCTTGAGCAAAATAGGATTCATATCGGTATGAGGCACAAGCCCACATGCCTGAGCCTGAACGGCTTGTGCTCGGCCGATCTCGCCGCCATCCGTCGTGACGGCGCTGTTAAGTGCCATATTCTGCGGTTTAAAAGGAACGACGCGCTTACCACGGCGCGCTAAAATTCGGCACAGACCGGTCACAATCGCGCTTTTTCCTGCGTCAGAGGTCGTACCTTGTACCATGAGGGTTGTGCTGTTCATTGATGCCAATCACGCAGGGCTGTTTCTAAGCGGTTCCAGTCAGCCTCTGTTTCAGGTAGACCACAGCGGATACTGGCGGGTTCGGGAAAGTATCGCAAGAGAATACCCTGGTGAGCAAAGGCTTCAAAAATTTCAAATGCTTTGGAAGTATGCACCCACTGAAATAAGGCCACGTTGCCAGAGGGCGTCAAGCCGTGTTGCGCCCATAAACCATTCAGACGTGTTTGTGCCGTTTGTAATGCTTCTCGGGTGTGTCGTTGCCATTGGGTATCACGGAGTGCAGACTGGGCAATGTAGCGGCTGGGGCCACTGATACACCAGGGCCCCAGAGCTTCATTCAGTTGAGTTAGCAGTGTAGATTCTGCAAGTACAAAGCCGACGCGCGCACCGGCCAGGCCGAAGAATTTGCCCAGTGATCGCAGCACAATGAGCCCTTGTTCCGGGGTGTGCTGGGCCAGGCTGTGTTCGGGTGTGGTATCGATGAAGGCTTCATCGACAATCAGCCAGCCACCTTTTTGCTGAAGTGTGTGGTGCCAACGGAGTAAGGTGTCACGCGGTAAAAGCCGCCCTGTTGGATTGTTGGGGTTGACGATTACAACAACGTCATGATCGTGAATCTCCCGTTCGGTGGGGGTTTCGGCACACAGCCGGACACGGTGACCGGCGATGCGCCAGGCGTGCGCGTGTTCTGCATAGGCCGGTGTTGAAATTAAAACGGTTGAGGGCTTGCGGAGTTTTGGCAGGGCTTGAATCGAGGCTTGTGACCCGGCAACAGCGAGTAAGCGGGAGGCCTGATAATAAGTTTGAGCCGCTTGATGAAGGCCGTCGTTGTCCTCCGGCAAGCGGTTCCAGATTTGCCGGGGTAATTCAGGAGGGATAGGCCAGCCAAGTGGATTGATGCCGGTGGAGAGGTCCAGCCATTCACTCAACGGAATCTCATAATCGGTTGCCGCCTTGCGCAATTGTCCACCGTGTTCAAGCATGGATCAAGGCTCCGGCCAAGGCAACACCAATCCATAGGTAGGTGGTGTTTTTGATCATCGTCAGCCCTCGCTCAATATCACGCAGTGTCGGTGGAAGGCCTACTCCAAAGGCAGGGCGTTCGTGCCATTTTCCCTGGTAACGTGCGCGCCCTCCCAATCGGACATTCAGCGCACCGGCGCCGGCTGCCATCACGACGCCGGCATTAAAACTGGCATGGCGTCGACCTTGTTTTCGCCAGCACCTTAGCGCTTGTTTAAAATTGCCAAGGAACGCGTAACTCAGCGCAGTCAAGCGGGCGGGAACCCAGTTCAATGCGTCATCACACCGGGCGGCAAACCAACCAAAGTAGATGAATCGCGCCGTGCGGTACCCCCACATGGCATCTAATGTATTAATCAGCCGGTAGGCGATGGCCCCAGGTGCGCCGGCAACCAGGAACCAGAACAGGGCTCCAAAGACGGCATCGTTGCCATTTTCCAGTGTGGACTCAAGTGTGGCCTGTGCAATTTCTTCTTGATTGAGGTGCTGTGTATCCCGGCTCACAATTTTACTTAGCTGGACTCTGGCACCGGGCAGGTCCTCATTGCGTAATGCAGCCAGGATAGCATTCGTATGCGCTTGCAGGCTATGGCCACCAACACAGAAGAAGAGCACGATGATCGTCACCACCATATTGACGACGAGCAAAGGCGTTTGAGTCAGTTCGGCGGTCAGCAGTACGACGGGAAGCACAACAATACCCACCGCGAGTATTCCACTCAGACGCGCAGAAGTGCGTGTTGTGGGTTTGTTGAGGCTTCTTTCGACCCTGTTGGCGAGGCGTCCGAACCCTATCAGTGGGTGGTATCTGGCGGGTTCCCCCAGGACTTTGTCGGCAAGAACAGCCAGTAACAAAATGAATGACTTTGTTAACATAAGCAAGTGATGCGTCTAGAAAGTTGGAAGATCGCGCAAGTGGACATAATCCGCGCCCATTTGACTTGCCAGTATTTTACAGCGCCGCAAGGGAAGGCGGTGGTATTCAGTATCAATGATAAGCGCAGGGCTGCTCAACGATGTGGCGGGCGTTGGGCTGCGTCCGTCCGTGAACAGCACGAGTTGTGCATTCGTTAACGATTGGCGCTGATAGCGTTTGCATAACATGTTGATGTGTTTAAACGCGAGGTCAAGCGGGGTCCCACCCCCACCACGGATTGACGACAGTACTGATTGATAATCTTTTCGGGGTTTACCAAGTGGGACTAATGTATCTACATTTTGACCGGAAAACTTGATCAGTGCCGTCGGTCGCCGTTCCAGATAAGCTGTTTTTAGTAGTGTATCCAATACACCTTTGACGTGGTGTAAGGCTGAGCCCACCATGGCCGAGGCAGAGCAGTCCACGGCCAGAATCAGCGCAGGGTTGTGCTTAATCTGCTTGCGTTTATAACGAAGCTGCTCTTTTTTGAGCGAGGTGAGGGGGGTTGAGCTCAAAGTTTGGACCCAGTGAATTTGGGTGCCGAGCTTCTCCTGTCCCGGGGACGTGCGCTGTAAGTGACGACGGACAGGTGGGCCGATTTTTTTTCGCAGTGGGCGCCTCGACTCGGCTCCACTGCTCAGTACTTTTTTTCGAGAAAATCACCAATGTCCATCGGCTGCTCAAGCGGAACTTCGGCAGTATCCTGGGTTGTGTTCTGGAATCCGTCCGCAGTCATTTGGGATGAGTCTTGGGAGGAATGCCGGGTATCGGGGGGCCTGCGCGCTATGCCGCCCTGAACGGC
>OBIC01000108.1_pt1 | contig 38768 bp, 33 predicted proteins | sample 1519831 | NCBI WGS metagenome assembly OBIC01 (sample SAMN03019805, study PRJEB22545) | beach sand metagenome | biome: beach; feature: sea beach; material: beach sand | place: USA: Municipal Pensacola Beach, FL | collected 2010-10-20 | depth 40-45 cm m
GCCCGGAAGGATTCGAACCTCCGACCGCCTGGTTCGTAGCCAGGTACTCTATCCAGCTGAGCTACGGGCGCACTCAAGCCGATAATTATCACGTTATTTGGAGGATCGGTCAAGCGGAATGAAACGAAACCTCTGCGCTTAACTGACCAGGAGGCTCTTGGGTAAAGCTGGGTTGCTGGCTGGGACAAGGCCTGCCGAGTCAAAATATTTAGCCCTGAGTTGGCGTTAATTTTATATTTTAAAATGAAAGGGTTATCTTCATTTTTCGGTTAATATCCTTTTGAGTGCCGCGGTTTTTGTCACTGATCTGTAATAAATATCTTGTATAAAGCTCACGCTTAATACACATTTTTTTGAGCGTGATGAAACGTAAAATAATATTTCTATGGATTTTTTTTGTGGGCGGATCCGCCCATGGTGCTGATATTGAGTCTCTTAAAAATATTTCAAAAGAGCTCGTTGATATTCGCCATCAAATCGAAAATTTACATAATAAGATCAACGATGAAAAAGAACTTTATAAAGATCAATTTCGTTCTTATTCAAATCAAAAAAGTGATCTGGATGTCAAGATTAGCCGTGCTGATTTAAATATTAAGGATCTTGAACGTGAACTGGCCCGGTTGACAGAAATCAACAAGGAACAGAATCGCGATTATGATGAAATCGTGCCGGTCATTAAAGAGTCAATTGCGCTGCTACGTGCCCGTGTCTCGACATCTCTACCTTTCATGAAGTCGCAGCGGTTAGACGCGCTGGCCGATATTGAGCACCGCTTGGACACCAATATGATTTCCCCCAATAAGGCTGCGAATCAGTTGTGGGCTTTTGTGGAAGATGAGCTGGTGCTGGGGAGAAGCAGTGGCATTTATAACGATACCCTGGACATTGATGGCAAAAAGGAACTTGTTAAGGTTTTAAGAGTAGGAAAGATAGCGTTGTTTTATAAAACAGCCAATGATCAATACGGTGTAATTAAAAGGCAAGATGAAAGCTGGGTTCAGGAAAAAATAAAAGCTGAAGAAAGTATTGCTAAATTAGATAACCTGTTTGATTCGTTTAATAAAAATATCCGCAATGGATTTTTTGAATTACCCAATTTTCTCCCTCGGAATTAATGATGCGCATTTTTTTATTAATTATTCTTTTATTGAGTTCAAATGTATTTTCTGACGAACTGGAAGATGCGTATAAGAAAGAGTATGCGTATCTGGTTGCGGAGAAAAAAGCCTTAGAGCAAAGGTTGGCGAATTTAAAAGCGAGCCAAAACAGCACACTTAAAAAACTCGACACTGAAATCGAAGCGTTGCAGCAACAGTTTTTGAGCCGACAAAATCAAACAGACCGTTTGAATAACCAAATCGTGGCAGCCTCACGTGGGGTTGATGTTGGGGATAATGACCGCGTGCTGTTGGAGACAACCTTGATCCAGGCCGAGGAATCGCTGGATAAATACGGCCAAACCATTGACGACAGCCTGGCTCAGGACGAGCAGTTGGCGAAGGCCTTTAGTCTGGCGAGTCATGTGATGAATGAAGATGACCAGATCCGCACATCCGAGGGGCAATATTTTGCACTGACGGGTGAGGCGATTGATGGAGAAATCATTCATATCGGCCGGATTGCCAAATACGGTTTGAGTGCAAGTGCCGGTGGAGCGCTTGCCCCGTCTGGTGGTGGGTTGTTCAAGCTTTGGGAGGCGGACGCAGGGCAAACCGCCGCACTCATCAAGCAGAATCAAGCGCCGGAAACGGTTGGCGTATTTTTGTTTGATGATGTGTCTAAATCGTTTGAAAAAACAGAAGAAAAAACATTTGAGGAGGAGTTGAAAGCCGGTGGCATCATCGCCAAGGTGATTTTGGCCTTGGGCGTACTGGGCCTGTTGTTGGTCGTTGTTCGGGCAGTCTTTTTGTTCTTGTTCAGCGCAAACATCCAAAGTATGACGCAGCGTGTTGGGCAACTGGTTGCAAAAGGTGAATTGGAGCGCGCACTTGATGTGTGTAAACGGCAGTTCAACAGCGTGAGCAAAGTGATTTCCTCGGCCTTGCGAAATCTGGATAAAGACCGGGATCACATTGAAGATATTGTCAGTGAATCGATTTTGAACGAGAGCTCAAAAATTGACCGCTTTGGTTCGGTCATCCTGGTGATTGCCGCCGTATCCCCGCTGTTAGGCCTACTGGGAACCGTCACAGGCATGATCGGTACGTTCGATATCATCACCGAATTCGGCACGGGCGACCCTAAACTGCTGTCCTCCGGTATTTCTGAAGCCTTGATCACTACCAAGTACGGCTTGATTGTCGCGATCCCGCTGCTGCTATTGGGTAATGTTTTATCGGGTTGGGGGCTGCGGACTAAAAACCATCTGGAGCAGGCGGCCTTACACATGATCAACACCTACAAAAAGTAGAGTCGATTGATGGGTTTTTGGCCAGACGAAAAGACATTGCTTTTTTATTACGAGATGGGCGGCTTCGTCATGTTACCGCTGCTCATTGTCTCGGTGATTTTGTGGTACGCCCTGGCTTGGCGTTTGCTGACGATACGTCGCAGCCAACAGGAGCCCCGGGTATTGATTGAGCAAGTGGGAAAAGGGCGGAAAGCTTACACCTCGATCACCGGGCAGGCGGCTGTGCTTGCGGTGGAGTCGGCCAAAGCCTCTCCCTCGCGTGCACACCTCAAATCACGATTGCATGAACAGTTTCTGATTATTCGGATGCGCCTCAATCAGCACAAATCATTGGTGCGTACGCTGGTGGCCATTGCTCCCTTGTTAGGCCTGCTGGGAACCGTCGACGGGATGATCGAAACATTTGATTCCCTGGGTGAGATGGCTTTGTTCAGCCAGTCGGGAGGGATTGCCGGGGGGATCAGCAAGGCGCTGTTTACTACACAGATGGGGCTTGTTGTCTCGATCCCCGGGTTACTGATCGGACGGATTATCGAGCGCCGTCAGCAGACGATCGAAATTCAACTTGATCAGATTCAGGATCTCGTATGCTCGGCGAAGCCAAAGGCACTGTAAAAACGATGCGCGCACGATACAAAGATACAGAACAGGAAGGGCAAATTGATATTTCACCATTGATCGACATGGTGTTCATTTTGTTAATTTTTTTCATGGTTACAACCACCTTTGTCAAAGATATGAAGCTTGAACTGACCCGCCCGGGTGCAGCAAGCGCATCGGCGGCTTCAACAAAAGCGGTGCGAGTCTTCATTGACCAGTTTGGGGATATTTATATCGATGAGCAGCCGGTGCGTATATACAGCCTGCAAAGCAAATTACGCGACATGTTACGCGCCAGTACCGATAAATCAGTTTTAGTGGTCACGGATGAAAGTGTTGCGGCAAAACTGGTGATTGAGGTTGTGGATCAATGCCGCTTATCGGGTGCCACGGATGTCGGTGTGGCAACAGACCAGGAGCTTTCTTTCTGATCGAAGGCCAGAGACTGATGTTAAAACGACTCATTGCGCTTTCTATCGCACTGTTGGTGCCCTACCTGGTGTTTGTTTTAGTGATTAGCCTGAACGAATCGGACTTTGAACGGGACAAGATCGAGGATAAACAAGTCAACTTTGATGTAGAAAAACAAAAGAAAATCGAGAAGCCCAAGCCTAAAGAGAAGCCGAAGGCCAAGCCGCGTGAAGTGCAGCAGGCGTTACCTTCAATCAAGCCCACGAATGTGGGCTCATCGCTGACAGGCAGCGGTTTAAGCTTTGGTGTACCGCAGTTTGACGAAGCCGAGTTTGCCGATGTGAAAGACGCCAGCCTGCTCGAAAGTAACGTCAATGAGGCTATGGACAAAAGCAGTGTGGATACCGCGCCCAAAGTTAAAAGGCGCTCACCCATTGTGTATCCCGAATTGGCGCGGCGACAGGGCATCAGTGGGTACGTCACCATGAACGTGTTGATTGATGAACAAGGGAATGTTGAGGACGTAGAGATCATTGAGTCCAAACCCAGGGATATTTTTGATCTGAAAGCAGACAGTACGATTCGTCGCTGGCAGTTTGAGCCGGCGACCTATAACGGCAAAAAGGTCAAGGTTTGGGCGACTCAAAAAATTGTATTCAAGTTAGATTAATATGCAAAGGCTACTGATTATTTTGCTTTTTCTCGCGGGCAGCACATTGGCGGATGAACCGATTGACTATGTCAATCTTGGTTCAACTCTTCTACGAGATGGATACACCCAGAGAGCGTCAACCGTTCTCGATAAGGCGGATGTCAGCAAAAAAGATTTTGATTTTGCCCGCTACTATTCCCTCAAAGGTATTTTGCTCCATCGCCAGGGCTACCCAACCTTATCCAATATTTTCTTCGACGCCTCTTTTGAGCGGGGGCAAAACAACCCCGCCATTTTTCTTTACGTGGCTAAAAACTATTGGCAAATTCAGGATTACCCCCAAGTGATTGCAGCTTTAGAGCGCGCGGGTGAGGCGGCCAAACAAGATGAACAAATGTTTGTCATTAAAGCCGAGGCTTACAAACAGCAGGGCGATTTTAATGCGGCTTGGGCGGCGCTGGATGAAGGCATCTCACTCTTCCCAGCGTATTCACGTTTTTACAGCCAGAAGTTTTATTACCTGCTTGAGCTCGGGTTTTTTCAACACGCCCTCGAATATGCCGATCAATACCTGCAATCAAAAGATTACCGGCCGAAAGACTACCTCGCAGTAGCGTATGCCCTGCGGGAAAACGGGCAGTACGGGCCCGCAGCTGAGCTGCTTGAAGAAGCAGTCCTCAGGTACGACAGCGACGAAAAGCTTATTGAACTCCTCAGCCAGGTGTATATCGATCAGGAAAAATACCTGATGGCAGCCCTGGTGCTGGACTGGGCGGCGATTCGATACCCCGAGTTTGCGCACAAAGCGGCAACGCTTTATCTCAAAGGGAACGAGCCGGTGCGGTCCTTGCAATTAAACCGCCGCATCCCGGATCAACAGGAAAAATTCCGCCAAAGGCTCGGGATTGATATTTACACCGAAGATTATGAATCCCTGGTTGCAAAGTTACCCGCGCTGAAGCGCTATGGGCTGATGGAAGACGACCATATCAAATATGCCGTTGGCTACGCCTATTTTGTTAATGGCGATTACACGAATGCCAAAAGGTATCTGCAATCCATTACCGATACTCAGCTGTTCCGCAAAGCCTCACACATTTTCCAACAGATAGAGACTTGTCAGAATGAATTGTTTACGTGTTACTAAAGGCATTCTGATTGCTGCTTTGCTGATGTTCTGGGGGGTGTCCCACGCGGAAGACACGCTTTATATTTTTGTTTTTAAAAATGGCACGGCACAGCAAGACATTACCGTTAAAGTCGGTGAAGTTGAAGGCACAACGAATGCTTTTGGGCTGGCCAATTTTGCACTGCCCGAGGGGGAGTATGAGGTTGGTTACTATCAAAACGGCGAGTTATTTGCGCTGACAGAGGTGACCTTACTGGAGAATCAGCAGAGCCAGATTTTCCTCAGTTTAACGAGTGACGGCGCCGAGGTGGATTTGGACCTGCCTTTGGCGGCGTATCAGCAGGATTTTTCTCACGAGGATGTGAAAAAACAGGAAGGACCCAAAGGCCTGCTACACATGACTATTCTTGATGCCCGTAATGATCAGCCGGTTCCGGGCGCCAAATTATTCTTTCGCGGATATGCTATCGAAGCCACGTCTGATGAGCAGGGTATCGCACGTGTTGAACTGGTCGAGGACGAATACGATATTTCGGTCATTCACCCCAAATACATCATGAATGTCATTCAAGGGGTAGGGGTAACAGTCAACCAGACGACCGAAGAAACCGTCAAACTGACCCAGTCTGATATTGTCATGAGCGACTATGTTGTCTCGGCTCCGGCGGTTGAGGGGAGTTTGGCGTCATCACTGAATGAGTTAAAAGACAGTGATGTCGTTGCTGATGCTATTTCCAGTGAGCAGTTTGGCAAGTCGGGGGATTCTTCCGCTTCCAGTGCTCTGAAACGGGTGACCGGCATAACCGTTGTGGATGGCAAATTTGTTTACATCCGTGGTTTGGGTGAACGTTACAGTACCGTGCTTTTAAATGACCTGCACGTACCCTCGCCGGAACCAACGAAGCGTGTTGTGCCGCTGGATATTTTCCCGACGGATGTGATCCAGAGTATGACGATTCAAAAAACCTACACCAGTGATCTGCCCGGGACTTTCGCCGGGGGAACGGTGCTCATCACCACGAAAGACATCCCCGAAGAAGACAACTTCATCAGCGGCAGTGTAGGCCTGAGCTACAACGACAGCACCGGCGAGGATGCTTACTACAACTCCGATAACGACCGTGGTTTACCGGACATTATTCTGGACTTCAGCGACAACTTCGGAGTGCTCACAGAAGAAGTCAAAATTGGCAATCAGGTCATTGCCGACGGTTTAACGCGCGAAGAAAAAGAAGCGCTGAACAAGGCTATGGTCAATTACCGTTCTTATGGTTTGCAAAAGCGGACGATTGAACCGGGCAAGAGCGCCTCGACCTCCTTTGGACAAAGCTTTAAAACCAGTGGTGGGCTTAAATATGGCTTTGCCGGTTCGTTGTATTACAAAACCGATGAAGATGCTGAGCACATCAAGACTAATGAATACCAGTACGACCCATTCACCGATGAAAACATTCACATTGAACAAGGTGAGTTTGATGTCACCACTTTAAAGGAAAAATACGGCGGTTTGGTCAGCGTGGGCTTGGACAATCTGGACGGGCAGGAAGTGAAATACACTTTGCTCGCACTCAATGAAACCGGGGACCGGACAAACTTTGGTACCAAAGATAAGTTGATTGAGGATACCTTCCACGAGCGGACCTTTTTACAGTACACCGAAGAAAGCCTGTTGGGGCACCAGCTAAACGGCAAACACCAGCTCGGTGAGACCGATGGCGGTTATTTGAAAGACATTGTTCTAAACTGGGGTGCCGAAACGGCGAAAGCGACGCGTCAGGAGCCGGGCACGTTTGAATACGAATACAAGCAATCGACCGGCCAGATGGTTTTAGATGCCAAAAAGTTGTTCTATCTGTATTCGGATCTTGAAGATGAGGTCGACAACTACCGGCTTGATCTTTCGCTTCCCTTTACTTTCAATCAACAAAAAAACTACACCAACATTGGTTTTTTTGATTACAGCAAATCCCGGAATCTCGACAACCGGCGCTTCAAAATCAAATACGACGATAACCAGGATCCCAGTGAGATCGATGAGGCGTTAACCGAAGAAAATGTGAATAACGGCACGATCGACGTGCTCGATTCCTACAAGCCCGATGATTTTTACACGGCTGATCAAAGTGTGACGGCATTTTATATCAACCAGTTGATTTCGCCGTTTGAATCACTGGATGTTAACGTCGGCTTCCGGCAGGAAGATTCCACCCAGGCGCTGCAAGTGGGTGCGGAACAAACCACTTACTCCCTGGATACCAATGACCTATTACCGGCGCTGGGGGCGACCTGGCGCGTGAAAGAGGGGCACCAATTGCGTTTTGCCTACAGCAAAACGGTCAGCCGGCCGGATTTTCGTGAATTCAGTCCCAACCGCTATAAAGACCCACTCACCGGTGACATTATCTTTGGATACGAAGGGCTCAAATACACCACCATCAGCAATTACGATATCAAGTACGAGTGGTACCCCAGCTTTGACGAGTTTTTCTCGGTCGCCTTGTTTGCAAAGGACTTTGTCGATCCGATTGAAACCGTCCGAACAATCAGTGATGTCGAGATCGAAACCTCATACCGGAATGCTCAAAGTGCGCAAAGCCTGGGCGTTGAGCTGGGTTTTCGCAAGAAGTTGGATCGTTTGACTCCTCGGTTGCAGCATTTCTATGTGAGCGGTAACTACACCTTCATTGATTCGGAAATTAACCTGGATAAAGATGCGCCCGAGAATGCCAACGATCAATTCATTCCTTTTCTGACGACAGAAGAGCGGCCTATGCAAGGGCAATCGCCTTATGTGGTTAACTTTCAACTGGGGTATGACAACTTTTTTACCCGCCGCAGTGCATCGTTTCTGTTCAATGTCTATGGCGAACGCATCGCCGCTCTGGGCATTAACGGAAACCCGGATGTTTACGAACAACCCTTTGAAAAACTTGATTTTGTTATGAAATGGGGGTTGAACGATACCTATGACGAACAGAAGAAAAAAATTGGTTACACATTAACCTTTAAGGCCAATAACCTCCTGGATAGTGACATCACCATGAAGCAGGGTGATGTCGTGTCCTTCTCTCGTTCGCCGGGACGGTCTTACAGCCTAAGTTTTTCCATGAAATTTTAATGGCCGAAGCATGAATAACTCTTTGATTCACTTTGTTCTTGTTGTTCTCTTAAGCGTCTCGAGCGTATTGCAGGCGGCTGACCTTAAGGGCGGGCAAGTCATAGGTCGGCATATTTTTGGCTTGGTAATAGACTACAAAGGCGACCCGGCCTTGGTGGATGAGCGCCCGTTGATTTACGCGCCCAGTGGTTCCATCCAGCTGACATCCAGCAAGGCGGCGTATCAAGTGTCCAGCATTGATCAGGTTGTCGGTGCTTTGTATATGACCAAGTTAAGCGACGATAACGGCGAGCCTGTTGATACTTATCCACTGGATCTTGAGCCCATCAGCGGGCTGACTCATCCTTCACCAGGAACAAAAACGCCTTGGAACTCAGTGCTGTTCAGTGAAGTCAATCCCGTGGATGCTAAAAAACCACAGGCTTTTGCAGATATCTACAAACCTTATTTCAAACATAAAGTCGAACAGGTGAACCCCTACCACTACGGCTGGTTAGCAGAGCTCAGCCTCCTCGAAGCGGAGGGGAGTGCCAAAGTGATTAAGAATTATGCGGTTGGCCGACTGTTTGCGGCCCATGTCTTAGTCATGCCAGACCAGCAAAGCCTGTATTTGCTGGACAGCAAGTATTCCGGAAATCTGTATCTTTTTATTGCCGATGAAAAAGGCAGTTTCAGCAAGGGCTCTTTATATGTGGTGCACCAAAAAGGCAACGCGATTAAATACGAATTGATGGGTGAAGAAAGTGCACTGAGAGTCAAATTTAAATTGAAAAAAATAAAATTTTCTGACTTGTTCAGTGTGCACAATCCAGAATCTGGTCAATGCCAGAAAAGTCACATTTATATAAGCACCGTTTATGGGGAAGAGTGTTTATTGTTGAAAAATAAAAACAAACGTTATGCTGGTTTATTTGACCCAATACGTGTTTCTTCTTTGATGGGAGTTAATGACTTTTTACCATCTGTTGATGGCATGGAATACGATGTCAATAGTAATCAAATTAAATTTTATGCCAAAGGCCAGGTAAAATATATTTCTTCATTGGGTGAAAGTACTGAACCTTCGTCTCAATATGTTATTAAGAGGTTACAATGAAAAAAATTTGGTTGTTTTTATGTCTGGCATTGCTCTGCACAAGCGTGTCGGCACGTGAACAGGTCAAGATTGTTGGTAGTTCAACGGTTTACCCTTTTGCCAGTTATGTGGCTGAAGAATTCGGCAGTGTGTCCCGCTATCCTGCGCCCATTGTGGAATCAACCGGAACCGGAGGTGGGATGAAGCTTTTCTGCTCCGGGAACGACTTGTCATCCCCGGACATCACCAACGCCAGCCGGCGAATGAAAGTCAAAGAGTTCAACGACTGCACACGCAATGGTGTGACAGATATTACCGAAGTTATGTTTGGATATGATGGTATCGTGATATCGCAAGCTATTGAAAATAAAGATTTTAAATTGACAAAAAGAGAGCTTCTTTTAGCCGTTGCCAAGCTTGTTCCGAATGAAAAAGAGGATGCGCTGATTGATAACCCTTATACCCATTGGGACCACATCAACCCGGACTTTCCACACCGGGAAATAAAAATATACGGGCCGCCTGTCAGCTCAGGGACACGTGATGCATTTGAAGAAATCGTCATGGAATATCAAACAGAAGGGATGAAAGTTTACCGTGATGCCGGGTTGAAAGGCTACCGGATTGTGCGTACAGATGGGGTGTACATACCCAGCGGTGAAAACGACAACCTGATTGTTCAAAAGCTTTCAAAAGATACGGAAGCACTGGGCATATTTGGTTATAGTTTCCTCGTTGAAAATACAGATACTATTAAAGGTATATCAATTGATGGCGTACTTCCAACGACAGAAAGTATTTCAAGTCAGAATTACCCCATTTCCAGGAGTTTGTTTTTTTATATCAAAAACAGTCATATAAAAGACGTTCCTGCAATGAAAGAATATATTGATATGTTTTTGAGTGAGGAGCTGATCGGTGAAGATGGATTGTTGACAGAAATTGGTTTGATCCCCATGGCACCTGAATTGATAGAAAAAAATTTAGAAATATCAGTAAATAAGATCCAATTAAGAAGTGAAGACCTTGAAGAATAAATACAATAAAGTTTCCTTTAGTTTTTTTCGATCGAAATCGAATCTTTAATAATTGTAATTTTGGTGTAATAAAGGATCATTAGGATCTCTCTTGGTTTTTATGGAAAAATCGGAGAGAATTAATGAAAATCCTTGAACCCAAAAATTTGGCAAAGATCGGCCTGATCTCAATGGCCGCTTTCTTTGCCGGTTGCAGTTCCTCAGATGACGATGATGACGGCGGTAATACAACCGTTTCAGAAGGCACTGCGGCCTACGTAAAACAAAAATCTGAATTAAAAGGTAACTTTGCTGAAGATGTGACCCTGGAAGCCGGAGTCACATACAAAATTACAGGTGAAGTGAACTTTGAAGATGGCACAACACTGACGATCCCAGCCGGCACCGTTCTTTATGGCACGACAGGCAGTTCTTACCTGGCCATTAACCGTGGTGCAAAAATCATGGCGCAGGGCACAAAAGATAATCCCATCGTATTGACTTCCGCACAGGATCTGGCAGGAACCGCGGGCAAAAATGACCAGGGACAATGGGGTGGCCTGACAATTTTGGGCAAATCGACAAATAACAAAGGTGAGCGCACTTACGAGGCGGGTACACAGCTTTATGGCCCGGTGAACGGTGTGTCAGATCCGGCGGATAACAGTGGTGTATTGACGTATGTCATCATCAAATATTCCGGTTTTGAAGTCGAAGTTGATAAAGAACTGAATGGTTTGTCATTGGGTTCAGTCGGTTCGGGTACGACGATTGAAAACATTGCGGTCATTGGTTCTGCCGACGATGGTATCGAGTTCTGGGGGGGTACCGTTAACGTAAAGAATCTTTACATCTACAACGCGGGTGATGATTCGATTGATACCGACCAAGGCTATGTTGGCACCATTGACAACGCTTACGTTCAGCAGGTAGTCGTAGATGACGAAGAAGGTTCACGCGCAATTGAAGCGGATAGCCACAGCACAACAGAAGCGGGTGACCCGGTTGCTGTCGTGACTTTGAAGAACGCTACCTTGGAGAGTATTGGCCGTGCGATTCGTTTGCGCGAAGGCACCGGGTATGTTTTCGACAACGTTCAGGTCAATGTTAAATCCAGTTCAGCCCCGGCCATTGGCAGCACAGTACAAGATGAAAACGGTAATGACGTTACGTATACGGCTGAAGACTACTTCAAGGATATCGCTGCGATTCGAATCAGTGATCAAGTCACATTTGATGGCGCTAACATATCCACAACTGGCGTTGGTCTTGCGATCAAAAACGATGCTGCCGACATCGCCTCTTCAGACATCGGTGCGGATGGTGTGATCACATCCGGCAAAGGCATTTATCGCGATACGGAAACCATGAACTATTTCCGCGGCCTTTCCGCTGTTAAGGAAGTTGTGGGTGTGTCGGGCGATATGGTGGACGAAGGCGAACTGGACTCTTCTGGCAACGCTTTTGTGACAGAGGTGCCTGCAAACAACACCGTTGACGGTGCAGACATCAGTGTATTTGATTGGGCTATTGCCGAAATCAACGACATCACGACGGTACTATTGAGTGGTGACATTGCTACAGATATGACACTCTCAGCCTCCAACCTGTACGCGATCAACGGTGAAGTGAATGTACTTGACGGCGCAACACTCACCATCGAAGCAGGTACAACCCTTTACGGTGTAACTGGCTCTTCCTATCTTGCCATTAACCGTGGCGCCAAAATCATGGCGGAAGGAACTGCGGCTAACCCGATTGTTTTCACTTCTGCACAAGACATTGCCGGTCAAAACACCGGTGATGAGCAGGGCCAGTGGGGAGGTTTGACGATTCTAGGCCAGTCCACAAACAACAAAGGTGAGCGTACTTATGAGGCGGGTACACAAAAGTATGGCCCTAAAGAAGGCGTGACCATTGCAGACGATAACAGCGGTGTATTGAAATATGTTGTTGTTAAATACACGGGCTACGAAGTCGAGAAAGACAAAGAGCTGAACGGTATTTCTCTGGCGTCCGTCGGTTCTGGCACTGTGATCGAGAATGTTGCTTCAATCGGCTCTGCGGACGATGGCATCGAGTTCTGGGGCGGTACAGTCAATGTTAAAGGCCTGTATGTTTACAACGCAGGTGATGACTCACTGGACACAGATCAAGGTTACACAGGCCGTATGGAAGATGTCTATGCCGAGCAAAACATCGTAGATGACGAAGTAGATTCGCGCATCATCGAAGCAGACGGTAAAGATTCGACCAGCGCGGGTGATCCGGCTTCCAAGCCTCACTTGAAGAATGCCATTTTGAAAGCAAAAGGTCGTGCTATCCGGTTACGTGAAGGTACGGGCTACGTTTTCGAGAATGTGCAAGTCTCGGTTGAGTCTGCGACAGATACGGCAACGGCCGCAATTCGCATCAGTGATCAGGTGACATTTGACCAGTCACAGATCTCGACAGCGGGTGCCGGCATTGCGATCAAAAACAAAGCCAATACAACGGCCTTGTACCACAATGCAGAAACCACAACCTACTTTCAGGACACCACAAAAATGGCCACCGTACTTGAAGATGACGACACGTCACTCAGCATTACGGAATATGACCGCAGCTGGATTCCTGGTTGGACAAAGTAATCAAAAATACCTGCCTGTTCCTCAAGAGCAGACAGGTTTGATGATGTCCGTGAACCCTGTCGTTGTTTAAGCGCGGCAGGGTTTTCTCTTAGTAAGAACCGCTCGAAATTTAATTACAAGCTACGCATGGCTTTACTGGATAATCCATTTGTTTCACGCTGAATTCACACAAAAAACAGGGACCTTCAAAGAACGTCTGGTAGTGATATTGCTGATCGTTGCATCAGTCATTTCCATCGTCACCACCATTGGAATCCTGTTTTCCATACTGTTTCAGGCAATCGAATTTTTTCAGCTCCGCAGTTTCTGGTATTTCATGACCGGCCTGGAATGGACACCAGGTTCCAAAGACAGCAAGTTCGGAGCCGTTCCGGTGTTTGCCGGCACATTTATGATTACTGCCATTGCTCTGTTGGTTGCCATTCCGGTTGGGGTAGGCAGTGCGATTTACTTGAGCGAATATGCACCGCCGCGTTTGCGCAGCCTCTTAAAACCGGTACTGGAAATGCTTGCCGGTGTACCCACGGTTGTGTACGGTTTTTTTGCCGCGTTGACCATTGCCCCGGCCATTGTGCATATATTCGAATTTTTGAATCTGGATGCTGCGTACAACAGCGCACTGGCGTGTGGGCTGGTGATGGGCGTTATGATCATCCCGGTCGTTTCCTCCCTGAGTGATGATGTACTCCGTGCTGTGCCGAACCACCAGCGCCACGCATCCCTGGCCCTTGGTATGACACAGAGCGAAACGATCCGGGACATTGTCGTCCCTGCAGCTATTCCCGGCATTATTTCTGCGGCATTGCTCGGCTTTTCCAAAGCCATTGGGGAAACGATGATCGTTGTGATGGCCGCAGGCCTCCGCCCCAACTTGTCTTGGAACCCACTGGAAGACATGACGACAGTCACCGTCAGAATTGTCGACTCGCTGGTCGGGGATCAGGCATTTAATTCTCCTGAGACTCTCTCAGCATTTGCTCTGGGCCTGGTGCTGTTTGTGATTACGCTGGTGCTCAATATGGTTTCTCTTAAGCAAATCCGTAAATTTAAAGCCAAATACAAAATCAACACCTTATGAGTGCGAATCCCTTCTTTGACCCCAGCCTGCCGAAAAGGCACCGATCAGCACGCCGGTTTAAACGCTTTACCGCCGCGTCCATCATCATGACGTTGGCCTTTTTATTCTTCTTTTTATTCGACATGGTGCGCACCGCAGCCCCGGCCGTATGGCAAGCCTATGTCAAGGTGGATGTGACCTATAACGAGCAAACTCTGCGGTTTACCCGTAAAGCGGTGGATAAAAAATACAGCAAAATAGTCAGCCGGGCTTGGCTAAGAACGCTCCCAAAGCAAGTAGACGCCGAGCCGGCACTCATGAACACCACCGTTGCCTTATGGGTACTGGCTGACGATCAGGTCGACCAGTACATGAAGGGCCACCACCACAAATTAAAGCCCAAAGAGGTTACCACTGTAGAGAACATGAAAGAAAACGGTGACATCGAACTGCGGTTTAATGCCGTATTCTTTAGCCAGGGGGATTCCAAAATTCCCGAAAACGCCGGGATACAGGCGGCTTTGATTGGCTCTGTGCTGACACTGATCGTTACCATGATGATTGCTTTTCCCATCGGCGTGATGACGGCGGTTTACCTGGAAGAGTTCGCCAAAGATAATCGCTTAACACGGTTTATTGAAGTCAACATCAACAACCTTGCCGCGGTGCCTTCCATCCTCTTTGGGCTCTTGGGGCTCTCTGTTTTTATCAACTTATTCAGCATGCCCAGAAGCTCCCCGCTGGTCGGGGGGATGACGCTGGCGCTCATGACCCTGCCCATCATCATCGTCAGCGCCAGAGCTGCGTTGCGCAGCGTGCCGGTTTCCATCCGTCAGGCGGGTTATGGCTTGGGGCTCACAAAATTGCAAATCGTGCAGGATCATGTATTGCCACTGGCGCTGCCCGGCATCCTGACCGGCTCCATCATCGGCCTGGCTCAAGCCATGGGTGAAACTGCGCCGCTGATCATCATCGGCATGATTGCCTTCATCCCCGATTCGCCAGAGTCCATTATCGAAGCGGCGACCGTTTTGCCGGCACAAATCTACACCTGGGCGGGGATGCCCGAGCGTGCCTATGTGGAAAAAACAGCTGCCGGTATTATCGTGATCCTGCTGATCTTGGTTGCATTGAACGCCACGGCGATTTACCTCAGGAAAAAGTATGAACTTAAGTGGTAACTTCCAGCCCCGTATAAAAATACAATCCAGAAATCTGAATCTTTGGTATGGGGATCATCAGGCCCTAAAGCAGATTGATATTGATATTCATCAAAATAAAATCACGGCCTTGATTGGCCCCTCCGGTTGTGGGAAGTCCACCTTTCTGCGTTGCATCAATCGCATGAATGACCTCATCGACCATACCTGCGTTGAAGGCCAAATGGTGATCGATGGCAAAAATATTTACGATGCCGATGTCGACGAAGTTGCCGTGAGAAAGCGGGTTGGCATGGTTTTTCAACACCCCAACCCATTTCCCAAATCGATCTACGAAAACCTGATCTATGCGCCACTCAAACACCGGCAAGTCAAAAAAGGCAACGATTGCGACGAACTGGTCGAAACCTCGTTAAAAAAAGCCGGCCTGTGGAACGAAGTCAAAGACAAATTGCACACGCCGGGGACTTCGCTCTCCGGAGGGCAGCAACAGCGCTTGTGCATCGCCCGGGCCATCGCCGTTAAACCTGATGTGATCCTAATGGATGAACCCACCTCTGCGCTCGACCCTATATCCACCAAAAAAATCGAAGCATTGATGATGGAGCTCAAAGAAAGCTATACCCTCGTTGTTGTCACTCACAACATGCAACAGGCTCGACGCACGGCCGACTTTACCGCCTACTTTCACTTGGGCGAACTGGTCGAATTCAATACAACCGAGCAGTTGTTCACTCAACCTCAAGAAACCTTAACCAGCGATTACATTTCCGGGCGTTTTGGGTAGGGCCAGGTTTCACCGTCACTGGAAACATGAGATATTCGGATCTCTTTATTTTAACGTAGAGGTAGATGGATTGATTTTGTATAGTTAGTTGTTCTGTCTACCGGAGCGCGAAAGTTGTCAAAGATAACGTTACAAGGATATCTCGTGGTGTCAGATGGCGATTTAACCTCTGTTCAGACTGAGCTTCCAAAGCATGTTGCACTTACTCAAAAGGAAGAGGGCTGTTTGGTTTTCCGAGTGACCCAGGACGAAGAAAACAAAAATATATTCAATGTGTATGAGGAGTTTGTTAGCCGGGAGGCATTTGAGTTGCACCAACAGCGCGTCAAAAGTTCAAGATGGGGAAAGGTCACAGCAAATGCTGAAAGGCATTATCAAATAAGCGAAGATTATTAATCTTTGTACCAGCTTATAACAGGCACATCAAAAAACTGCTCCACTTTGTTTTGCTGGGCATTGCAGGTATGCCACCACTCCTGGCTGACTGGACCGAATCATAGATAAATTCCACTGCTTCTGGCATCTGCTGATTCGAGTTCGGTCTTTCTACCCGCTGCTGATGAATTTTTAATAGAAATAGTACTTACGCACTTTTTATTCTCTTCAAAGCTTGCTTTACTAAGATTTTCCAATAGATGATCAGTTTAGTGTTTTTAATTAATGATATTTAGGATGAGTAATGAAAATAATAAAAACTTCAGTTTTAATGTCAGCAATTTTAGTCAGTACGAATAGTCATGCTGAAGAAGTGTATCTCAGTGCTACGCTCGGAAAGTCAATACCAGAAAATACTGATCACTTTAATGATGGCACGGGAGTAAAGCTATCTGCTGGATACCGAGCATCAAAACACTTCGCAGTGGAGGGGAGCTATATTCATCTAGGTGAGTTTGATATGAACCAAGAAGGCCTCGATGAACTACAAGCTGAAACGGGTTACTCTGTAACAAGTGCTAGTGTAGAAATCAGCGGCATCGGTTTGTCCCTGGTTGGTATTTTCCCTTTTAATCAAAAGTTTTCTTTGTTTACTCGAGCAGGTTTGTATTCTTGGCGACTAAAAGCAGCCGTATCGGCACATGGTTTGGGAAGTGGTTCAGATACAGAAAGTGACACAGGTGTTGGTTTGGGTATAGGCCTTAGCTACGCGGCAACAGAAAAAGTCGACTTCAGTTTAGAGTTTAACAGATATGATACAGAAGGCAGTGATACGGATTTTCTAGGTGCAGGGGTTAATTTTAAATTTAATTAAATTTAGTTATCTGAGCCTGATTGAAAATTAAGCTTAGATGATCAAGGCATTAGAATTTTATGAATTCAGGATTTTTTATGAAGTTTAGTATTTTATTCGTATCGCTGGCGTCTGCAATTTATTCAGCGAATTGTTTTTCAGATGAATTCAAGGGGTTGTATATCGGTGGAGGGTTCTTCGGGGCAAGTGCCTCTGACTGTGAGTATTCAGGGTGTAATTATAGTGGTGAATACTTAGAAGTAGGGTATGACATCAATAAAATCGTTTCGGTAGAGCTGAAGTATGGCAGTGGTGAAAGTTCATACAATTATGGGGATGCAGACTTAAAGATTGATTTTTTTGGTATAAACGCAGGCGGTGGTTTTGGCCTTTCATGGTTTAAACTTTATGGAAAAGCCGGGCTGGGCCGCATATCCGAGTCGGAGTCCCTTCAATACGCCTCTTACAAGGAAACGGCACCCACAGCAGGCATTGGCGCGCAGTTTCAGATTTCAGGGGAACAAAGAGGGCTCTATGTAAAATTGGAGGCATTTGCCGTGAGGTTTCAGGATGATACGACTGGAGCTGCATATGCTGCGGGGTTGGGTTATCGGTTCTAGCAACAGTCTATGTCGGCGTGGCTACCAATGGTCACCAAAGCTTTGTGCTTTGGTGACTTCTGAGCATTAGGTATTATGGAAAAGGAGTGGGGATAGGCCAATCTTTAAAGGGGGAAGCACGTCTGCGTCACGATTTGTGGGTATTGTGGAAAGTATCGGTTACGCGCTAATGTGATCTTCTATCATCCGGGGAAAGGCTAAATAAATGGATAAAATTCTGGTTATAGGTGCAACAGGCAAGATTGGGAAGCTGTTGCTGTCGAGCTTATCCGCCCTATCTTACCCAGTCGCTGCAATGATTCGAGACCGCCGTAAATGCACGTTTCCAGACTCCATTGACATGATTGAAGCGGACCTTGAAGGTGATATGCGTTTTGCATTTGAAGGGTGTAAAACTGTCATATTTACAGCAGGTTCTGGCACAAATACAGGTTTGGATAAAACCTTTCTGGTTGATTTATGGGGTGCTAAAAAAGCGGTTGATGCCGCCAAAGAAAGTGGTGTGGAGCATTTTATTATGGTGAGTTCACGAGGTGCCGATAATCCGGACTTTGGTCCAGCCGCGATCAAACCCTATCTGGTTGCCAAACATTTTTCGGATGAATACCTAATCCGCTCTGGATTGACTTATACGATACTCAGGCCAGGGCGTTTAACGGATGAAGCCGGATCAGGCCTGATTAAAACCATCCGACCGGAGAATTCCAATGAGCAGGTGATATCAAGGGAAGATACGGCTAGCGTCATCAAATATTGCCTGATTCATCCGTTCGTTCACGGAAAAATCTACGAACTGTATGCAGGGCAGGAGAAAATTCCAGAGGCAATAGCGGCGGCCAGTGATTGAATAAGTTTGTTAGACATCTAAAGCGAGATATCACACAATTTAGAAGGCATACTGTTTCTGCCGAAGAAAACCCAGTTTAAAAGTAAGGGGAAAATGATGAACATAATTAGGGTCGGTTGTTTGATGATTCCTTTTTTATTGGCCGGGTGCGAAAGTGACGGAGAACAGGCGCTTGTTGGTCAGTGGGTTACCCCATCGTGTGAGCAAGCGAAAAACAGTGAGGGCGCGCTTGTAGAAATCTGGGTAAAGGGCACCTATGAATTCACAGCGGAGGGTGTCTTCTATGCGGGTTATACTGCCTATGCTGATGCCGATTGTACCGTAGCCCAATCTGGAAAAGGATTCAGTGAGCCTTTTTCCTCATTCCCCTACCAGGATTTAGGCCCTCAATTGTTAGAAGAGGGGGTTAAAGGTGGTGGTTTGTTGATCACACTGGAGCATGATGAGGCGGTTGTACCCCATGAAGCTTTTTATGCCATCCACCATCGGTCGCTGTGTTTTTCAGAAGTCTTTGAATTTGGGGCATCCCGCTTCTCCTTTTCTATGGCCAGAAGCGATGCGATTGACTTTAATCAGTGTCTGGTGAGAGCCCCATCAAGAATTTAAAGACGAACGTCGAACTTTGAGACGGTATGGCGCGGTACTGACCGTTATCGTCAAGGTAGCGTAAGGCAATTCGTGGAAGGCGCCTTTATAGCCGGCTTTTCGCTGGGCCTATCACTTATTCTGGCCATAGGTTCGCAAAACGCGTTTTTACTCAAGCAAGGCTTAAGGAAACAGCATGTGTTTTTAGCCTGCCTGATCTGTGCGGTTTCGGATGCACTATTGATTTTGTTGGGTGTTTTAGGTTTTGGTGCTGTGGTAAACCAATTCCCCGCGATCGAAAAAATCGCCCGTTTCGGTGGCGCTGCTTTTTTATTTACCTATGCGTTTTATAGCTTTCGATCGGCCTGGAAAAATACGCACATGCTGGAGCCTGCCGGTGCGAGCTCCTCGACACTCGGGAAAACGGTGTTGGTGTGTTTGGCATTGACCTGGCTGAACCCGCATGTTTATCTGGATACGGTCGTGTTACTCGGTTCTGTTTCAACGCAATACGAGGAAGCGAATCAAGCCTTTGCCTTGGGCGCCATGGGCGCGTCTTTTCTATTCTTCTTTAGTTTGGGGTACGGAGCACGATTACTGTCTCCTTTGTTTCAACAGCCGTTGGCCTGGAAGGTGCTCGAGTTGTTCGTTGGCTTTATCATGCTGAGCATTGCAGTTTCACTGATTGTGAGTTGATTTTGCGCCCTTAGGCAAGGGGTGCCTGGTTTGGCGGCCAAACCGGTAGTTGTAGGGTGAGGGTTTAACCCCAGGCCCATTTTTTTAGTATATCCCGGCTGGCATCGGGTTTCCGAGATACTCCCAGATATATCGCGTCAGGGTTTTTCCGGAGGCACACCACTGGGGTTCCCAGCCCGCACCATTGGCGGCGATACGGTGGACGGTGGCCAAATCACTGGTGTTACACATGTGTTGCTGAATGAGCTCTTCATTGGGCCAGGGCCACAGCGCATCGGTTGATAACACGCCATCCTGGTAGCGATAGACGATTTCCCCACCGCGAGCTTTGGTCGCGATCGGGGTTGGTTGAATCAGGTAGTCCAGGGTGGGTGCGTTTTCGGGTTCGATGTTGGCGCCGCTGCCGTTGTCGGTGGCGCTGTTGTCCTGGAAGGTTGTATCGAGCCCGTAGAAACCGCCCTGATCGCGAATAAAATAGGGAAACGAGCCGTTATCGACGGCGTAAAGTTTTTCCAGCAGCGTGTCCGTTACCGAGTCGTTGTTGATTCGCATGCCCGTCGCGGAGGCATTGCCGAAAGTGCCGTAGCGGATGTCGCTGTTGGTGGTGTAAGCGTGGATCACCATGCCGTTGGTGCTGCCCCAGCTGACAAAGTGCTCGATTCGGTTGTTATCGTTGATCCCGGTGGAAACCCCGGAGCTGTATAACCCGATTCGGTCGTTATCCAGCGATAAACAGCCGAGCCACCGATTGCCGCTGGCCCCAATGATGGTCGAAGTACTGGTCACATTACCTTCGATGGCAAAGCCTGCCTTGCTTGCCGCCGCGCGGCCCGCCGGGTCCGGGGCACTGTCCAGGACGATGATGTTTTCGTAAATGCCGTCGGTTGAATTGTAGACAGCAAAGCCGATCCGCGGATCGTTGGGTTTGTAGCCAGAGCCATCCCAGTAGTCATAACGGGCAACCAGCCGGCGCACCGTGACGCGGGTAGAGCCGTACAGTTGAACGGATTTTCGGCCGTAGCCGTAGGACCACATGTCTTCAAACAGCGAGTCTCTGGTTCGCGCGATGGCCACTGTCACCGTGTTGCTCTGGTTCGCCGAGCCAAAGGCACCGGTATTGCGGATGATGACATTGTTGGTCATCAGCGGTTCCGAGATGTTATCGGTGCTGTTGACGGTTATCGCGCTGTACTCCCCTTTGCTGCGCGCGATAAAGCCATCAATGGTGATGTAGGCCAGTGTTTGGCTGGTGGTTGAGTTGATCAGAATGGCCGGGCCATCCTCGGTTTTTTGAAGAATGGCGCCGCCTCGGTTTTCAGCTCGTATGGTGATGGGGTTGCCTGCGGTGCCCGACACCGTGGGGCTGAGGGTTTCACCATACGTGCCGTCAGCAACCAGTAACGTATCCCCCGGCTGCAACACCGTCCAAGCGTGCGCGAAGGTCGCCCAGGGGCTGCCCGTGCTGCCGTCGTGGTTGTCGTCTCCGGCCGTCGACAGGTAATAGACGGTACCGCTCGCCGCAAGGGTGGTGATTTCAATGGTGCCGGTGACGGGGTCGTTGATCCCATCCGTCGCCGTCACTGTCAGTACTTCAACCGCTATGTCGCTGGATTGAAAGACAATCTCATGATCACTGGCTGTTGTCTGAACGTTTGCAGACGCTGAGACGGAATAGCTGACAACGTCCCCATCGGCATCCGTCAACGGGCCCAGCGTAATGGTCAGCGGCGTGTCGACCGCGACCATCAATTGCTGGTCAGCAATCGTCGGCGCTGTGTTGCCAGTGCTTTGTTCCGGTGGTGAATCTTCTGAACCACCGCTACACGCGGTTAACAGTAAGAGTCCCCCGATTAACGCAAACAGATTAAAATGTGTTCGCAGTGTTGGTACAAACGAGCCAGTTGTCATTAGATTTCTTCGCAAAAAGCGGGACTGAATGGGTAATCGATCAGTAGAAGTGTAGACTTGAGTTTGAAGAGCGGTGGGGAATTTTTTAAATATGTGCACTGCCTTTCAACTTTGCATGCGGTCAGCGATTCAACATTAAGGCAGTAGCGCAGAAGGACCGGTAAGCTGTGTCACGGATGTTCGATTTCGACTCAGTGTGCCAGAAAAGGGTGATTTATGGAGTTCAGGTGCTGCAAACCAGCGGAAGATGTGCATGTCCCGTTGAGAATGGCTGAAGATGTACCGGTGAGGATTTAAGGTAGCGACGGAAATTAGCGTTGTAAGAAAGGTGGCTGGCGGAGAGAGAGGGATTCGAACCCTCGATGGAGCTATTAACCCCATACTCCCTTAGCAGGGGAGCGCCTTCAGCCGCTCGGCCATCTCTCCAATGAATTCGTGTGTAAAACACGGTGGTTACGATGACTAAAATCATTAATCACCGAAAGCACGAAAGGATACCTTTTCGTTGGTTCTACGTAAAGGCCTGTGTGAGACAAAAACAAATCGTTTGTTTTTATTAGATTATGTTTTAGGAATCTTCGTCTACTTCATTAGACTGTTCTTGCTTGATTCGGTCGTAGATTTCCTCTCGGTGAACGGCAACCTCCTTTGGGGCATTGACTCCAATTCTCACCTGATTGCCTTTGATACCCAGAACAGTGACCGTGACTTCATCTCCTATCATGAGCGTTTCACCGACTCGCCGTGTCAGAATCAGCATAATCTTTTACTCCTGCAATGTTCATATATCGCACGTATGCTTGGTAGGGTCTTTCTTTCCCGTGCGATGTCATAATTATTCTGTCAATGTGTTTGTTTGCGGTATTTACCTCCGTTTCTTTAGGTTTCAGACAAGGAATTCTCTTCGTTTTGTGGACTTGGCTCTTCGAGGTCGAAAGCACTGTGTAGCGCTCTGACCGCCAGTTCAAGATATTTTTCATCAATAATGACGGAAATTTTGATTTCCGATGTCGAAATCATACGAATGTTGATGCTTTCCTTTGACAGTACTTCGAACATTTTACTGGCAATGCCGGCGTGCGAGCGCATACCCACACCCACCATGGAAACTTTCACAATCGTATCATCTCCGGAGACGTCTTCGGCCTGTAATTCCACGGCATGTTTCTTGAGAATCTCCAAGCTGCGATCGTAATCATTGCGGTGAACGGTAAACGTGAAGTCGGTGGTTTCGTCCCCGGCAACATTCTGGACGATCATATCGACCTCGATATTGGCTTTAGCAATAGGCCCCAGGATTTGAAATGCGATGCCAGGTTTATCGGGCACACCCGTGATTGTGATTTGAGCCTCGTCTCGGTTAAATGCAATGCCGGATATCAGTGCTTGTTCCATACCGCCCTCTTCATCGTAATTAATCAATGTTCCTTCGCCTTCCTCAAATGTCGATAACACCCGCAGGGGGACATTATGCTTGCCAGCGAACTCAACGGCACGAATCTGAAGTACCTTTGAACCGAGGCTGGCCATCTCCAGCATTTCCTCAAAGGTGATTTTTTTGAGTAAGCGCGCTTTGGGCTCAATGCGGGGATCTGTGGTGTAGACGCCTTTCACATCAGTATAAATCTGGCATTCGTCAGCATTGATTGCCGCGGCAACAGCGACGGCTGAAGTATCGGATCCGCCGCGCCCCAGTGTGGTGATGTGACCCTCATCTGTTACGCCCTGGAAGCCAGCAACCACCACCACGCAACCTTTTTTGACATCAGTTAGAATGCGCTCACTGTTAATTGAACGTATCCGGGCTTTGCCGTGCACGTCATCTGTCAACAAGCTGATTTGGGTGCCTGTGTAAGAACAGGCCGAATGGCCTTTTTCGATGAGAGCCATACTCAGAAGAGCAATAGTGACTTGCTCACCAGTGGAAACAAGCACGTCGAGCTCTCGCGGAGGAGGCGCTGTGCTGATTTCCTTCGCCAAATCGATCAGGCGGTTGGTTTCGCCGCTCATGGCTGAAACGACGACGACAACATCGTGACCTTGTTCCCGTGCGCTGATCACTTTGTCTGCAACATGTTGGATTTTACTGATTGATCCTACAGAGGTTCCACCAAATTTTTGCACCAGTAGTGCCATACTTTTTTCTATCCACTTACACGATTAAAAGAAATCTAGGCAAGCTTGTTGTTCACCCAGTCTGTTACGCTGGCAAGTGCTTCGTCCAGTTTTTCTGGGTCATCGCCACCAGCTTGAGCCATATCCGCTCTTCCTCCTCCCTTACCGCCAACCTGTCTGGCGACGTGATTGATCAGTTCCCCAGCTTTGATTTGTTGAGTTAAATCTTCCGTCACGCCTGCAATGAGCCTGACTTTGCCCTCATCGGCTACGCCAAGCACCACAATACCTGAACGCAGCTTATTTTTAAGCTGATCTGTAGTTTCTCTTAACGATTTGCTGTCTGCGTTTTCCAAACGGCATGCCAGCACTTTTACATTCTGAATAGTGATCGCATGCTGCACCAAATCGTTCCCAGCTTGACTGGCAACTTTTGCTTTGAACTGTTCAAGTGCTTTTTCCAGTTGCCGGTTTTGTTCAACCAATTGCCGAACCTTGTCGGGCAAGTGCTTCTGATTGGCTTTCAACAGGGCTGCGAGTTCTTGCAGCTGCTGGGACTCGTGCAATGTTTTTGTCAGCGCTTCTTCGCCTGTGACAGCTTCAATCCGGCGAACACCGGCGGCCACGCCGCTCTCTGCTGTAATTCTGAACAGACCGATGTCTCCTGAATACTGAACATGGGTTCCACCGCAGAGTTCCACGGAGGCGCCCCCCATCTGAATGACACGTACCTGTTCACCGTATTTTTCTCCAAAGAGAGCCAGCGCACCGGTTTCCAGAGCCTCATCCATCGACATTTCGTTTGCGGCCACCGGGTGATTGAGACGTATTTGTGCATTGACCCACTGCTCGATTTCAGTCAGTTGTTCCGGCGTGAGTCGCTCGGCATGAGAAAAATCGAACCGAAGGTAGGCTGGAGAAACCAGGGAACCTTTTTGTTGGACGTGGGTACCGAGAATATTGCGCAGTGCTGCATGGAGCAGGTGCGTGGCGGAGTGATTTAAACGGATCGCTTGGCGCCGTTTTTCATCAATGGAAGCTGTTATCGTTTCATCACAACTGAGTGCGCCACTTTTCATGCGGCCAATGTGGATGATCGTGTCTCCGCTTTTCTGGGTGTCTTCGACATGAAAGATTGCGCTATTGGCTGATAGCGTACCGGTGTCGCCGACTTGTCCACCGGACTCCCCGTAAAAGGGTGTCTGTTCCAGAATGATACTGCCTGTTTCCCCTGCCTGTAGCGATTCAACAGACTGCCCTTCGCTGTGGAGTGCGACGATACGGGTTTGTTCCTGGGTGTGGTCGTACCCTGTGAAGTGGGTCGCTGATGTTGCTGCGATCCCGACCAAGTGGCTTTCTTGAAATTGGCTAGCAGAGCGAGCCCGGCTGCGCTGAGCTTCCATTTCTTTTTCAAACCCGTCCAGGTCTATTTTCAGGTTGCGCTCACGGGCAATGTCGGCGGTTAAATCGACAGGAAAACCATAAGTGTCGTACAACCGGAAGAGTGTTTCTCCGGGTATGACATCGGTTTTGAGGTGTTGAATGTCATCTTCAAGGATTTTCATGCCTTGACTGAGTGTCTCATTAAAGCGTTGTTCTTCTTTCAGCAGGATGCTCGCGACTTGCTGCTGTGCGCGTGCAAGTTCCGGAAAGGCTTCCCCCATTTCTTGAGCCAGTGGCGCGACCAGCCGGTGAAATACGGGTTCTGTAATACCCAATTTATGTGCGTGCCGAGCCGCCCGGCGGATGATCCTGCGCAGCACATAGCCGCGTCCTTCGTTCGATGGCGTCACACCGTCTACGATTAAAAAAGCACAGGAGCGGATGTGGTCAGCAATGACCCGCAGTGAGCTGTTCTCCAAATCTGATTGCCCGGTGAGTGCGGCAACGGCTTTCAGGAGGTTTTGAAACAAGTCAATTTCATAATTGCTGTGGACGTGCTGCATCACTGCAGCGAGGCGCTCCAGCCCCATGCCTGTATCAACACAGGGTGCGGGTAGTGGTGATAGTGTGCCGTCTGCAGCGCGATCAAACTGCATGAAAACCAGATTCCAGATTTCAATGTAGCGATCACCATCTTCCTCGGGTGTCCCTGGTGGACCACCCCAGACATCTGGACCATGATCATAGAATATTTCTGAACAGGGGCCGCAAGGGCCGGTATCGCCCATTTGCCAAAAATTGTCTTTTGCGCCAATGCGGGCAATGCGGTCTTTGGAAACGCCGATCTTCTGTTCCCAGAGATCGTAGGCTTCGTCATCTTCTTCGTAGACGGTCACCCACAGTTTTTCTTTGGGAATTTCGAGTACTTGGGTCAAAAATTCCCAAGCATAAACAATGGCTTCTTGTTTAAAGTAGTCGCCAAAGCTGAAGTTACCGAGCATCTCAAAAAAAGTATGGTGGCGTGCGGTGTAACCAACATTTTCCAGGTCATTATGTTTTCCGCCAGCGCGCACGCAGCGCTGAGTGGTTGTGGCTCGGGTGTAGCTACGTTGTTCTCGGCCAAGAAACACGTCCTTGAATTGGACCATGCCTGCGTTTGTGAACAGCAGTGTTGGATCATTCGCAGGCACGAGCGGACCGGAGGGCACAATGGTGTGTCCTTGTTTTGCAAAATAATCTAAAAAGAGCTTACGTAATTCAGCAGTGCTAATCATGGGGCTGTCCTTGTCTAATCTACCTGTTCCGTTTTGAGTGCCTCAATAATGTGCTGGGTGGTAAAACCACGAGATGTCAAAAATCGAGCAATGCGCGCCTGGTGATCTTTTGCTTCATGGTTTAGATTAAATCTAGACTCCGCTACTTTTTTTGCCAGTTTGTTCCAGTCCATATCCATTTGCTTAAGTTGATTTGTGATAAGACTTTGATCCAGACCTTTTTTTAAAAGCTCCGAGAGCAATTTGAGTGGGCCAATGCCTTTTTGAGCGCGTGCTTGCAGGTAGTGTTCACAGTAACGATCCTCGTCGAGCCAACCTTCTGCCTCTACCCATTTCAGTGCAGCCTCGATTTCATTGGCAGGAAAACCCTTACGGTACAGTTTCTCTTGCAGTTCATGGCGGGTATGATCCCGGCGGGAGAGAAAATCTAACGCCTTTTTGCGGGCTTCTTTGGATGGTGTGAGTGAACTATTCAGACGTGTCCTCGGTTTCTATGTCTTCAGTTTTTCGTCGGGATTGAAGCAGCATATTTCGAAGTTTGCTATCGAGCTCCTGGGTGATCTCAGGGTTTTCTTTCAGAAACCTCCGAACGTTCTCCTTTCCTTGTCCAATACGTTGGCCGTTGTAGCTGTACCAAGCGCCCGCTTTTTCAATCAGATTGTTTTTTACGCCCAGGTCAATCAGTTCGCCTTCAACGGATGTGCCTTCGCCGTAAAGAATTTCAAACTCTGCTTGCTTAAAGGGCGGTGCCATTTTGTTTTTGACGACTTTTACCCGAGTGTCATTGCCGACGACTTCGTCACCTTGTTTAATAGAGCCCGTTCGGCGGATATCCAAGCGCACCGAGGCATAGAATTTAAGAGCGTTACCGCCTGTGGTTGTTTCTGGGCTACCAAACATCACGCCAATTTTCATCCGGATTTGGTTGATGAAAATAACCAGTGTGTTGGAGCGCTTGATATTTGCGGTCAGTTTGCGCAGCGCCTGAGACATTAAACGGGCATGTAAACCGACATGTGAATCGCCCATATCGCCTTCAATTTCTGCTTTGGGTGTCAAGGCTGCAACGGAGTCGACCACGATAATATCCACACCGCCGGAGCGCACGAGCATATCCGTGATTTCCAAGGCCTGATCGCCGTTATCCGGTTGAGAGACCAGCAGGTCATCCACCGAAACGCCTAGTTTTTCTGCGTAGCTTGGATCAAGTGCGTGCTCAGCATCCACGAAGGCAGCTGTACCGCCCATTTTTTGGCACTCGGCTACCGTCTGTAACGCGAGGGTTGTTTTACCGGATGACTCCGGGCCGTAAATTTCAACAACCCGGCCTCGTGGAAGGCCGCCAATGCCCAGCGCAATGTCCAGTGCGAGTGAGCCAGTGGAGATGGTCTCCGTGGCAATGGCTGAGGCGTCTCCCATGCGCATAACGGCACCTTTGCCGAACTGTTTTTCAATTTGCCCCAGTGCCGCAGCCAGTGCTTTTTTCCGATTTTCATCCACGAAAGGTTTTCTCCGTTTGTTAGGCCGCATAGGGCATACATATCAAATCATGCAACATTCGGTTGACCTTGCATATCGCGAAGGCGCTTAAATCCCGACTGGGCATTATCGCACAAGCCTTTCAAGATGCGAAAGTAACCCGTATAAATTTGATAGGTTTTAGCTATTATGCATGAAGCGGCAATACAGTTGCTAGATGAATCTGGTTTTTAGGCTTAGGTTGGGATCTGCAAAAGCTGCGAACAGGGGGTGAAGTAGCGTAGACTGATGGACTGTCAACTGAGGCAGCACCTAGGTGTTTTCATTTTATGAGTTGGGTTTTGATGAAATGCAATTGATCGTATTGGCTTCAACATCGGATTACCGCCGTAACCTTTTAAACAGGCTTTGTCTTCCTTTTCGTATTCACAAACCGGTTTGTGATGAGGCGCCCAGACTGCTGGAAACGGCGAAAGAACTGGTGATGCGCCTATCTCATGAGAAGGCAAAAAGTATTCAGTCTCATTTCCCTGATGCCCTGATTATTGGCTCGGATCAAGTCGCGGAAATTGATGGGCAGATTATCGGTAAGCCGGATTCCCACATGGCCGCTGTCCGGCAACTCTCCCACGCCTCGGGTCGCAGTGTCTCTTTCGAGACTGGGTTGTGTGTGTACAATGCAGCGACAGGAGCGATGCATGTCGATTGCATTAATGTTCAGGTTCAGTTTCGTGCATTAAAACGTAAACAAATTGAAGCTTACTTGTCCACCGAGCAGCCATACGACTGTTGCGGCAGTTTTAAAAGTGAAGGGTTGGGAATTACGCTCGTGAGAGGTGTGGAGAGCTCAGATCCAACTGCTCTTATAGGGCTGCCTTTGATTCGCCTAACGGAAATGCTGAGTGAGGAAGGCATTGAGCTGCCGCTCAAACCCGCCTTGTAGATTAAGGAATCGATCGTGGAGTCAGGGGTGTTTAAAGCGTCGAACTTGGCGTGTTACCGCGGAGAAGAACCACTCTTCCAGCATGTCAATATTGAGCTGGGCGACGGCGACATATTAGAAGTGGCCGGAGAAAATGGTAGTGGGAAGACCAGCTTGTTGAGGATACTGTGCGGGCTGTCGCCTCCTGATGATGGTGAAGTCAGTTGGCGTGGACAACCTCTTTGCGAGGTGCGGAATAATTTTTTTCTGGAGATGCTGTACGTGGGCCATCAAAATGGCCTCAAAGATGATTTGACGCCACTGGAAAATCTCGCGTTGGATGTTTTACACAGTGAGCAACCAAGTCAGATTACACCGGTAGAGGCGTTGGAAAAGCTTCAGCTGAGGCATAAAAATCATGTTTTATGCCGATCACTTTCGGCGGGTCAAAAGCGCAGGGTTGCCTTAGCGCGTTTATTACTAAAACCATCGAAACTCTGGGTTCTGGATGAGCCGATCAATGCCTTGGATAAGGCTGGCCGGGTCGCGATCAAAGAGCTTATTCAGCAACACAGTCAAGAAGGTGGGATTACGATTTATACAACGCACTTTCCTCTTGAGCTTAAAGGCGCTCCCCAAGTGATGACGCTCAGTTAATGGATTTAACACATCAATGAAAATATTTTGGTACCGTGTGAAGCGCGATCTGCTGTTAGCTGCGCGAAGCCGGAATGAGTGGCTCAATCCGGTTCTGTTTTTTATTATCGTCACGAGCCTTTTCCCACTGGGTATCGGACCCGAGGTTAATACCCTTCAGACTATTGCGCCGGGGGTTATTTGGGTGTCGGCACTGTTGGCGACATTACTGTCACTGGACAGTGTTTTCCGTTCAGACTTTCTGGATGGGTCCTTAGAACAGATGTTGTTATCACCGTATCCCGCTTCGCTACTCGTGCTGGCCAAGATCTTGGCCCACTGGTTGACAACGGGTGTGCCACTGATTTTACTTTCGCCATTGCTGGCAGTCTTTATGCATATTCCGCTGACGACCATCCCACTGCTGATGTTAACATTGTTGCTCGGTACACCCATTCTAAGTCTGATCGGCACGATTGGGGCGGCGCTGACAGTCGGGCTCAGGCGAGGCGGAGTATTGATTTCACTGCTAGTGTTGCCGCTTTACATCCCTGTTTTAATTTTTGCCTCCAGTGCTGTTGCAACACATGCCATGGGATTGTCTGTTGAAGCGCATCTTTCGCTACTGGGTGGACTACTTTTCTTTGCATTGGCGCTGGCACCTTTAGCGGCGGCCTCGGCGTTACGTATTGCGATGGAGTAACTATGCCTTTAAGCGCCGTTGCCTGAGCGCTTCAAACAAACACACCCCAGTGGCGACAGAAACATTTAAGCTCTCGGCGCCTCCCTGCATGGGGATGTGGGCCAGGGTATCGCAATGCTGCATGACCAGTGGGCGTATCCCTTTTCCCTCTGATCCCATGACCAGCGCCAGTGGACCATTCAAGTCCGCCTGGAAGATATCCGTCTCCGCCTTGCCACTGGTGCCCACAACCCAAATGCCGGCTTTTTTCAATTGCTTTAATACCCGGACTAAATTCGTTGCTCGAATGATAGGGAGGCGTTCTGCGGCACCGGCGGCCACTTTGCGTACGACGGGTGTGACTGTTGCCGCCTTGTCCTTGGGGATGATCACAGCGTGTACGCCTGCGGCCTCGGCGGAGCGTAAACAGGCTCCGAGATTATGCGGATCCTGTACACCATCGAGCACGAGCAGGAATGCTGGTTCTTCCTGAGTGGCCAAGAGGGTATCCAGCTCATTTTCAGAGCCTTGGCTAATCGCGTGATACTGTGCCACCACCCCCTGGTGTTTGCTTGAGTTTGCAAGGCGGTTGAGTTCTGAGCGCGTACACGGTTGCGTGGTCCGATTCTTGGCTGCGGCCAGTTCAATCAGACGAGTAATTCGTTTATCGTGGCGTTCATGACTGTAGTGAATGCAGGCGATATTACCGGCATCATTACGGAGGGCCGATTCAACGGCGTGTAAACCGTATAGATAGCTTGTTTTTTGGCTGGTCATGGAAGTTGTTTAGTGTTTCTTGCGTGAGCGTCGTTTTTTAGCGGGCTTGGTGATGACTTCCAGATCAATTTTGCGCTCGTCCAGGTCAACACGCACAATTTGTACGTTGATAGCATCGCCCAGATAAAAGCGGCGTCCGGTACGCTCGCCAATTAAGGCATGTTTGACCGCCTCAAAACGGTAATAATCTTTCGGCAAGGAGGTAATGTGAGCAAGGCCTTCCGTGTAGATACCGTCTAATTCGACAAAAAGGCCAAACGATGTGACTGAAGTGATGATGCCAGGGAAAACCTCGCCCACGCGGTCACGCATGTATTCACATTTTAGCCAGGCGATGACATCCCAGGTCGCTTCATCAGCGCGCCTTTCGTAATTCGAGCAGTTTTCACCCAAATCGGCCATTTGCTCGGAGTCATAGATGAAGTTTTTGGCCCGACCGCCTGCCAGTATGTGGTGGATAGCGCGGTGGAGCAAGAGGTCAGGGTAGCGGCGGATAGGGGAAGTAAAATGTGCGTAGCACTCCAACGCGAGACCAAAATGCCCCTCATTTTTTGGGGAGTAAATGGCCTGGCGCAAAGAACGTAGCAGCACGGTTTGGACCATTTTATTATCCGCTCGTTGCTCAATACTGTGCATTAAGCGTGCATAGTCCTCCGGGTTTGGTATGGCGTCGCCCTCCAGAGCCAGTCCCCGCTCGCCGAGAAATTGCCGGAGTTCTTCGACTTTCCGTTCACTGGGGCGCTCATGTACGCGGTACAAGCCCGGTATTTTATGTCGGGTGATGAAACGGGCAGCGGCAATATTAGCCAGTATCATGCACTCTTCGATCAATTTATGAGCATCGTTGCGTTCAACAGGCACAATGGTTTCAATTTTCTTTTCTGAACCAAATTCGATGCGTGTTTCAACGGTTTCAAAATCAATTGCTCCCCTTTTTTCCCGAACGTTTTGGAGTACCTTATAAAGCTCATAAAGTGTGTCCAGGCTTGGGGTGAGTGCCTTGTGTTTTTTTCGCAGTGTCTTGTTTTTATTGATCAGAATTTTTGCGACTTCGTTATACGTCAAGCGGGCATGGGAACAGATGACTCCGGCTCTAAAGCGGGAACGGATAATCTCCCCGGCTTTGTTAAGACTCAGTTCGCACACCAGCGCCAGCCGGTCCGTATGGGGGTTCAGGGAACATAAACCGTTGCTGATGACCTCTGGCAACATCGGGACCACTCTACCCGGGAAGTAGACAGAAGTTCCCCGCTTGATGGCTTCCTTGTCCAGAGCTGAGCCAGGTTGCACATAGTGTGAAACGTCCGCAATGGCGACGAAAAGCCGCCAACCACTTTTAGTACGTTCGGCATAGACGGCGTCGTCAAAATCCCGCGCATCTTCACCGTCAATGGTTACAAAGGGTTTGTCGCGATAGTCGGTGCGGCCCTCTTTGTCGGCTTCGGCGACTTCAATACCGAGTTTTGCCGCTTCCCGGTTGACATCGTCGGGCCACTTAAAAGGAATATTATGGGCATAGAGTGCAACATCAATTTCCAGCCCCGGCATCATATGGTGTCCCAGAACTTCGATGACTTTGCCCAAAGGGGGGTGGCGGCGGGTCGGCTGCTGAGTAATGGATGCGATCACGATTTGGTCAAGGGCAGCACTGCCGAGCTGATCGGGGGGAATGATAATGTCTTGATGAATGCGTTTATTGTCGGCAATCAGAAAGTAAGCGCCACTTTCCATCGCCAGTCTGCCAACCACGGTTTGGTTGGCACGTTCGATGACTTCAATGAGCGCCCCTTCATTGCGGCCCCGTCGGTCAACCCCCTTGATTCTGATGACGGCTCGGTCCCCATGGAGGAGCGAGCGCATTTCTGACCCGCTGAGAAAAATATCGTCCCCCCCTTCGTCTGGCGTCAGAAAGCCAAACCCGTCGGGGTGGGCAATCACCCGTCCGCTGATCAAATCTTTTTCGTAAACGGGGATATACCCTTCACGACGGTTTTTGATGATTTGGCCATCGCGGATCATCGCGCCCAGACGGCGATACAGCGCTTCGGTGCTGTCAGGGTCGCTGAGTTGGAGCTTTTCCTGTAGCCGTTCAAATGTCATTGGGCCGGCATGGGCGGCGAGGGTTTCCAGGATGAACTCCCGGCTTGGAATAGGGTTTTCGTAGCGCTCCGATTCGCGCTTGGCGTACGGGTCTTGTAAGTTTTTTTTATCTTTTTTTCGAGGCATTATTTTGCGTAATCTACAGAAAGTTGGACTAGTGTACCTTACTGTAGATACTTATTATCAAAATGTTACAGGAATGGAGTGAACTGAATGAAACTGGGACTTGAGGGGAAAACCGCGATTATCACGGGCTCCGGTGGTGGTATTGGGGCAGAAACTGCGTGGGCACTGGCCGAGGAAGGTGTTCAGGTCGTTGTGACGGATATTCGTGGCAAGGCCGCAGAAGATGTTGCCAATCATCTTCAGGAAAAAGGGTTTAAGGCCACGGCTTTCACGGCGGATGTGACAGATTCAGGCCAGGTGGCGGCTTTAGTGGCACATGCTATTGAGGCGTTTGGTGGTGTTGATATTCTGGTAAATAATGCCGGCTTTCCGCGCGACCGGTACTTGACCAAAATGTCTGAGGAGGATTGGGATACGGTGGTGGATGTCATTTTAAAAGGAGCTTTCCACTGTTCCAAAGCGGTGTTGCCTTTGATGATGGCGCAAGCGTATGGACGAATCATTAACATTTCCTCCCGCGCGCACCTGGGAAACCCGGGGCAAGCCAATTACTCGGCGGCGAAAGCCGGGATTCTTGGTTTTACTCGCGCCTTATCGCTCGAACAAGGGCGGTATAACATCACGGTTAATGCGATTGCGCCGGGTGCCGTGGATACCGAAGGGCTTAAAGCGATTCCCAACTATGAAAAGGTCAAAGCAGCGGCCATTGCAAAAACACCGCTGCCACGTTTGGGAGAGGCCAGAGATATTGCCAACGGTGTGGTCTTTCTGGCGTCGGAGTGTGCCGGCTACATCACGGGTGAGACCTTGCATATCACCGGGGGCCGTTATGCTTGATCAGCTCCATAGCCAAGCCGCACCTCTGACACCGCTGGCGTCGCCATAGCGCGGTGGGCAGAGCCGTGTTTTGATGGCATCCGAAAAAATGTAAGGCGCCCAGCGTGCCGGTACATTCTCGTACAAGCGCACCAGGTTGGACAAGCCACCACCCAGCACAATGATGTCGGGGTCCAACAGGTTGATAACCTGCGCCAGAGCGCGTGCCAGGCGGTCTTCGTAGCGTGCCACACTGGCTTCGCAAGTGGGCTCCTGAGAGGCATTCGCGACGATGGCTTTGGCTGTAAGGCTGTGGCCCGTGACTGCTCGGTGATCGGCTGCGAGTCCGGTGCCGGAGATCCAGGTTTCGAGGCAGCCGCGTTGCCCGCAAAAACAGGGCCGGCTGTTAAGTTCTTCGTCATTTGGCCAGGGAAGCGGATTATGCCCCCATTCGCCACCGATGCCATTGGCGCCGATAATCAGCTCTTTGTTGACGACCAGCCCGCCACCGCATCCGGTGCCCAGGATGGCGCCAAACACAACATGACCTGTTTGAGCCGAGCCATCGGTGGCTTCGGACAGTGCAAAGCAGTTGGCATCGTTTGCGATACGGACGGGGGCTCCCAGACGGGCTTCAAGGTCTTCCCTCAAGGGTTGGCCATTCAGCCAGACGCTATTGGAATTTCTTAAATGACCGGTTACCGGTGAAATGGAACCCGGCGTACCAATGCCGATGGAGGCTTCTGGTGTGGTGTCTTTTTTGAGTGCTTTAACAATGTCACAGATTGCATCCAACGTGCCCGCATAATCATTTTGTGGCGTGGGTACGCGATATCGGGCAAGGGCGCGGCCTTTCATGTCGAGTGCGATGCCTTCGATTTTTGTGCCGCCCAAATCAATGCCAAGGCGGCAAGGAGTCGTGTGTGGCATGGTTAGGTCTGGATCATGTGAGAGGAAGTGGTATTCAGTGCTCTTGTGTGTCACTGCTTAAGATGATCAGGTTAGCATAGAATTGAATCGCTTCTTGATAAACACGGAGGCTGATGCGTTCGTCGCGACCGTGCAGGCGTTTCAACTCATCATTGTCCAGTCGGAAGGGCAGAAAGCGGTACACGCGATTGGTCAGCGAAGTGTAATGGCGACTGTCTGAGGCCGCTACCATCAGGTAGGGCGCCACCCAGGCATCTGGGAAGCTATTGCGAATACTTTGGGCAAGCATCTTAAATGCTGGATGATCCGTGGGTGATGTGGCGGTGGAGGAGTCATCAAGGGTCTCCAGAGGTTCTACGGTGACGGCTTCATTATCAATCACTTTGCGCAAGTGCTCCAAGGCTTGTTGACCGCTGTCGCGCGGATGTAGACGAAGGTTGATGACCGCACTGGCGGTTTCGGGCAGAACATTATCTTTAATGCCCGCATTCAGCAAGGTTGGCGCCTGGGTTGTTCGCAGCATTGCGTTACCGCCAGGAGACTTCTCTAATATTGCGATAATCAGTGGAGAAAAAAGCCAACGATTGGCAAAGAGTAGCTTTTCTGGCCATGGCATTTCAGCGGTGAGCCAGTCAAACAGTTGATTGGCGGGGCCATCCAGAGAAGCCTTGAAAGGTGAAGCTTCAATCGCGTTGAGTGCGTTGGCCAGGCTAAAAACAGCGGTTTCCCGAGGCGGCATTGATGCGTGTCCACTCTCTGCCGTTGCGGTGATGCGCACAGACAGATACCCCTTCTCGGCAATCCCAACCAGTGCCACAGGTGCGCTTACGGGCAGGGGGGCGTTGCTCAGAACAAAACCACCCTCATCCAGTGTCATCCAGGGGGAGATCATCTGTGCTTTGAGGTATTGGCTGATTACGGCAGCACCTTTGGTACCACCGATCTCCTCATCGTGCCCGAAGGCGACCATCACCGTGCGCCGCGGCCGAAAGCCTTTTTCAATCAATGCAGCGATGGCTTCCAATATCGCAGTTGCACTGCCTTTGTCGTCCAGTGCGCCTCGGCCCCAGATTTCACCGTCTACGATGGTTCCCGAGAAAGGTGGTTGTTGCCAGCTTTGCTGCTGTGCGGGAACGACATCAAGGTGGGCCAGCAGCAGAAGGGGTTCCAGCGAGGCATCTGTGCCTTCCCAGGTCAGCAGTTGGCTGTGCTGGTTAAATGTTTGTAATAAAGCCGTGTCGTACACCGTTGGCCAGTGTTGTTGCATGTGTTGAGTCTGGGCAGAAAATGCCGTGTCATCCATTTGAGTCGAAATAGAAGGAAATTGCAGAAGGCTTGACAGCCTTTGTGCGGCTTCTTCCATGTTGATAACCACCTGAGTGGTTTTTTTGGGCGCAGGCTGAAGAGAGGGTTGACGAACTGTGTTAATGAAAAGCAGCAGGAGCAGAATGCTCAAAACCAGTACAAAGAGCAATAAACGTTTCATCTCACCCCTTCCTGTCACGATTGTTGATTTTTCTGCGGTGCATTTTGAATGCTGTGCCGAACAGTTTGGTTAAACCTACTTGCTTTTGATAGGCGTTGTCCAGAACTGTGGGTTCCAAACCTGGGGTGCCTGTGGCTTTGGTATTCAGAAATAAGGTATGGAAACAAGTGACGCAAAAATCCATCGCATGTCCAGTCACTTAGCTGCGATATGTCTACTGAGTCTGAAATTTTTATTTACACCAAATTCGATGTCACTTTAATCACATAGTTTGTGATGGGTCTTTCATAATGGCAATGTTCGCCCAGTATATATTCTGGGGGAAATTTCAGCAGGGGGTTCATTCTTTAAAATGAAAGTTAATATCGATAAAACGAAAACCAAGTCAGCAAGTCGGCCGTTTATCCGGCTTTTGGGTACAACCTTGATCCTGACATCATTGGCGGCTTGTAGTAGTTCTGGTGACGATACAGGCGATGACGATACAACGGACACCGTCGCCCCAGTCATTACTTTGAATGGTGACGAGGTTATGAGTGTTGAAGCGGGCACAAGCTACACAGATCCGCTTGCGACAGCCACCGATGATGTTGATGGAGATGTGAGCGTGACAACCACGGGCACGGTAGACACCAGCACCGTTGGTACATACACACTGACCTACTCGGCGACGGATGCAGCAGGCAATACCGGCAGTGCAACTCGCACAGTCAATGTTGTTGATACCACACCCCCGACCATCACACTCAATGGTGATGCGACGGTCAGTCTTGTTGTGGGCGGCAGTTTTACTGATCCGGGTGCAACCGCAACAGATAGTGTCGACGGCGCTGTTTCCGTCAGCACGACAGGCTCGGTGGACACCGGCACAGTCGGCAGCTACACCTTGACGTACACCGCCACCGATACGCGCGGTAATACCAGCAGCATCACCAGAACAGTGCACGTCACTGCCGTGGCGGATACCACCCCGCCTGTGATTACACTGAACGGTGCGGCGACAGTCACCATTATTGTGGGCGACAGCTTTACCGATCCGGGCGCGACGGCATCGGACAACGTTGATGGTAGCGTTGCGGTCACCACAACCGGTTCGGTCGATACGAACACAGTGGGCAGTTATACCCTGGTGTATTCAGCGAAAGATGGTGCTGGTAATACGGCATCTGCAAACAGAACCGTCCACGTTGTTGCCACGCCGGATACCACGCCACCGGTTATCACACTAAACGGTGATGCCTCAGTGACTATCAGCGTTGGCGCCACGTTTACCGATCCGGGCGCGACGGCATCTGACAACATTGACGGCCTGATTGCCGTGACCAAAACGGGCACAGTGGATACCAACACCGTCGGTACCTACACCATCACCTACAATGCGACAGATGCGGCGGGCAATGAGGCCACACCTGTCACGCGCACCGTGCAGGTCGTAGACACGGTAGCGCCAGTGATTTCCCTGTTGGGCGATGCAGTGATCACGGTGAATCAAAATGATACCTTTACCGATCCGGGTGCGACCGCAACCGACAATGTCGACAGCAGTGTCACTGTGACAGTGAGCGGAACCGTGGATACCAGCACCGTCGGCACCTACACGCTGACCTATAACGCCACAGATGCAGCGGGCAATGAGGCCGCACCTGTCACGCGTACGGTTCAGGTGGGAGACGTGACAGCACCAGTGGTTTCCCTGTCCGGCGATGCCGAGATGACTGTTAATCATGGTGAGGTTTTTACCGATCCCGGTGCAACCGCAACCGATGATGTGGATGGCAGTGTCTCTGTAACAACAAGCGGCAGTGTGGACACCAACACCGTCGGCACCTACACGCTGACCTATGACGCCACAGACGCGGCGGGCAATACCGCCACACCTGTCACGCGTACAGTTCATGTGGTGGATGGGACAGCACCAGAAATCACCTTGAATGGTGACGCGGCGATGACCGTCAATCAAAATGAAGTCTTTACCGATCCCGGTGCAACGGCAACCGACAACGTGGATGGGACTGTTTCGGTATCGATTACCGGTTCGGTTGATGTGACCACAGCCGGTGACTACGAACTGGTCTATAACGCGAAGGATGCGGGATCCGTAAATGTTCCA
>OBIC01000110.1_pt1 | contig 38375 bp, 28 predicted proteins | sample 1519831 | NCBI WGS metagenome assembly OBIC01 (sample SAMN03019805, study PRJEB22545) | beach sand metagenome | biome: beach; feature: sea beach; material: beach sand | place: USA: Municipal Pensacola Beach, FL | collected 2010-10-20 | depth 40-45 cm m
GGCCGGTGGACCAATAAAAACCAGGCCCTGGGCGGTACATTGTTCAGCAAACGCTGCATTTTCTGAGAGAAAGCCATAGCCTGGGTGTATGGCTTGTGCGCCGGTTTGCAGGGCCGCGTCGATGATTTTTTTACCGATGAGGTAACTTTCACTGGCCGGTGCGGGGCCGATATGAATGGCCTCGTCTGCTAGTGCGACATGACGGGCTTGGGCGTCGGCGTCTGAATAAACAGCAACGGTTTGGATACCGCATTTTTTAGCCGTGGCAATAATCCGGCAGGCAATTTCACCGCGATTGGCAATCAGAATTTTATGAAACATGAGTCAATTCCTTCAATATTACATGCGGAAAACGCCAAATTGCGTTTTTTCCATGGGGGCGTTCAGTGAAGCGGAGAGTGCCATGCCTAATACCCGGCGGGTATCGGCGGGATCAATTACGCCGTCGTCCCATAGTCGGGCGCTGGCGTAGTAGGGATGCCCCTGCTTTTCGTACTGCTCGCGGATGGGCGCTTTAAAGGCTTCCTGCTCGGTTTCAGGCCAGGTTTTTCCCTGTGCTTCAAGCCCGTCCAAGCGGACCTGAGCCAATACGTTAGCAGCTTGCTCGCCCCCCATAACGGAGATGCGGGCATTGGGCCACATCCATAAAAAACGGGGGTTATAGGCGCGGCCACACATGCCATAGTTGCCGGCGCCAAAGCTGCCACCGATGACAACAGTGAATTTGGGTACACGAGTGGTGGAAACAGCCGTGACAAGCTTGGCGCCATCTTTGGCGATACCTCCGGATTCGTATTTTTTGCCGACCATGAAGCCACTGATGTTTTGTAGAAAAATCAGTGGAATCCCCCGCTGGCTGCACAGCTCGATAAAATGCGCACCTTTGAGTGAAGACTCAGAAAACAAAATGCCGTTATTGGCGACAATGCCAACCGGGTAGCCGTAAATACGGGCAAAACCACAGACCAGGGTTGTCCCGTAGAGTTGTTTGAATTCATCCAGCTCGCTGTTGTCGACAATACGGGCAATGACTTCACGCACATCGTAGGGGATACGGGTTTCCGATGGGATTACGCCGTACAGTTCTCCGGGGCTGTACAGGGGTTCGGCCGGTTCAGCGATATCCAGTTGGGGTGTTTTAGAGCGATTCAGATTGCCAACAATGCGACGGGCTGTGCTCAGGGCATGGGCATCATCTAGCGCATAGTGGTCGGTAACGCCGGAAATACGTGAGTGCACATCGGCACCTCCCAGCTCTTCGGCAGACACCACTTCACCGGTTGCGGCTTTAACCAAGGGAGGGCCGCCCAGAAAGATAGTACCTTGTTCCTTGACAATAATGCTCTCGTCAGACATGGCTGGCACATAGGCGCCGCCCGCGGTGCAGGAGCCCATCACGACAGCAATCTGAGGAATACCCATTGCAGACATATTGGACTGGTTGTAAAAAATGCGGCCAAAATGGTCTCTGTCAGGGAAGACATCATCTTGGCGGGGTAAAAAGGCACCGCCGGAATCCACCAGGTAAATACAAGGCAGGTTGTTTTGTGCCGCGATTTCCTGCGCTCTGAGGTGTTTTTTCACCGTCAGTGGATAATAAGTGCCGCCTTTGACAGTTGCATCGTTGGCAATGATTAAGCATTCAATGCCTTTTATACGGCCGATGCCTGTAATAATCCCGGCGGCAGGGATATCATCTTCGTAGACCTGATAGCCAGCGAGTTGCGAAAGTTCGAGAAAGGGTGAGCCCGGATCGAGTAGCTTAAGTATGCGATCGCGCGGGAGTAGTTTGCCGCGGGCCAAGTGTTTGTTACGGGCTTTTTCCCCGCCACCTTGTGCGATCTGGCTGACTTTTGTTTTGAGGTCATCAACCAGTGATTGCATCAGTGTCTGGTTTTGGATGTAACTCTCTGACCGGGTATCAATTTTACTTTTAATTACGCTCATACAGTGGTCTCAACCGTTTGGGGTTAGGCAGGCGGGGTCTCACTACCGCCACTTTGGTTTAGTGATTACAAAAGGTGTGAATGCTTTCTGCTGCCTGATAAAACGCGACAGATTGGCTCTGGCTGTTTTCGATCAGTACTTGTCTGCCCTGAATTGCGGTGTGTATTCAGGGCTTTGGAGTCAACAGGTTGCGCATTCAGTGCATTAATTCAAACGCCATGGCCGTGGCTTCACCACCGCCAATGCATAAGGAAGCCACGCCTGTTTTTAAACCGTACTGCTTGAGGGCATGTAACAGGGTCACAATGATTCGTGCACCAGAGGCCCCAATAGGGTGACCCAGTGCACAGGCGCCCCCATGAACATTGACTTTGTCATGAGGTAAGCTGAGTTCCTTCATCGCAGCCATCGTGACGACGGCAAAAGCCTCGTTGATTTCGAATAAGTCGATATCTGAGGTGCTTTTCCCTGTCTTTTCCAAGAGCGATTGAATCGCATAGACCGGCGCGGTGGTAAACCATGCGGGTTCCTGTGCATGCGTGGTGTGGCCAAGCACTTTTGCGATCGGTGTGATGCCCATTTTTTCTGCCACGGAAAGCCGAGTCATGACCAGTGCAGCAGCACCGTCTGAAATAGAACTCGCATTGGCGGCGGTGACGGTGCCGTCTTTTTTGAAAGACGGTTTCAATTGGGGAATTTTATCAAGATTGGCTTTGTGGGGTTGTTCATCGTGCTCGACAGTGGTTTCTCCCCGCCGACTGGTCAGAGTAAAGGGGGCCACTTCTTCGCGAAAGTAGCCGTTATCAATGGCTTGCTGCGCCCGTGTGAGCGATGTGATTGCGTAGTTGTCCTGTTCTTCTCGGGTGAAGGTGTACTTCTCTGCACACCGCTCGGCAAAGGTGCCCATTAGGCTGCCTTTTTCATAGGCATCTTCAAGACCGTCCAAAAACATGTGATCCATGACCTGGCCATGGCCAATTCGCATGCCACCTCGAGCTTTTTGCAGTAGGTAAGGGGCGTTTGTCATACTTTCCATGCCGCCGGCAACCATGATGTCGTTTGTCTGCGCTGTGAGCATGTCGTGTGCGAACATGGCGGCTTTCATGCCGGATCCGCACATTTTATTGATCGTTGTACAGCCGGTACTTTTAGGAATGCCGGCCCCCAATGAAGCCTGACGGGCCGGCGCTTGGCCTTGCCCCGCAGGCAGTACACAGCCCATGATCGTTTCCTCTACATCATCTCCTTTTATCCCCGCTTTTGTTAAAGCGGCTTGAATGGCCGTTGCGCCAAGCTCAGCGGCGGCAACATCTGAAAAAACGCCCTGAAATCCCCCCATGGGGGTGCGGGCGCCACCAATGATAACGATTGGATCTGATGACATGGTTGCATCCTCAATTAAGACCAAAAGGCTTTTAATTCTATCAAACTTGCTCGCTCAGAACAGCGTGTGTCGCAGTGTGCGATGAAGGCGGCTGTCCATAGATTTCCTTTGCTACGGTGAGTGCTTAATTATTTCCTTTGAAATCCGATATATGCGTTAGGTGTGAAATTTTTCATGCCCATGTGCGTGATAAAGCGTTTGGTGACAGGAAGGTTTTTTTGGATACAGATAATCAGCATTCGTCAACAACGGAATGTATGGCATGGAAAAATGCACAGCATGTCTATTGTGGTTGTACAGGTGAGTTTGCCGTTTTACTCGGGGCGGACTCTGTCAGCGATATTGTTGGAAAAACAGACGCTGAATTGATGCCGGGTATTGATGCTGAGCGCAATCGTGACATTGAAAATGAGATTCTCGAGTCCCAAAGCTCCCAAAGTGTCCGGGACTATTTATCAACACTTGAGGGCATACCACTCAGTGCATTGGTGCGGTTGAGTGCTATACCGGCTGATGCCGGTGGTCATGTGTGCATTGAGCTTGCAGTGGTTGATCATATCGTTAATGCCCCTGTTCAGAGGGTGTCTCCTCTGGAGACCTGTAAGCCCGTACTCGACGCTTTGGTGATGCCTCTGTTGCTCTTTGATAAGACGCGTTTTTTTTACCTCAATGCCGCTTGTGCGAATCTTTTGGGGTACAAGGTTGAAGATATAAAAACACTGGATGATTTTACCCAGTGCCTCGATCCGGTGGATCGCAGTCGCATCAAATCCACTTATTTTGCTGATGATGAAGATACGCTTACATCAGAACCCATCGAATTTAAGGTGCTGCGTAAGGATGGCAAATCGCTCCTGCTTGAAGCACAGGCGCAAAGCGCAAACTGGTTCGGGTCGACCATACATTTGATGACTTTGGGCGATATTTCCGATTTAAAACTGGTTGAGGCCGCGCTCAGCCAGGCAAGTGATATTCTTCAGATTGACAGCAAACGGCATGGGTCACTTCCAGACGGTGTCTTTAAGGGTCTTGATTTTACGGTTATGCCGGAATTGAGTGGGGCTCAAAACAAGTTTGTAGAGTTTTTAAAGAAAGACGAAGTGTTTGGTTTATATGCCCACACATTGGCTGAGGCGCTTCCGCTAGGGCTTTTATTACTGGATGAATTAACACCAGTATTTGCAAACAAGGAGGCGGCAAGACTTTTTGATTTTGATTCTGCGGCCGAGATGATGGCCTCAGGTTCAATCGTTAACCGGTTGGACGAGCAGGAGGTTCAGCGTTTTCAGACATATAGCGAGGCCCGCAAAGCAGGGCGTCCGAGCCCTTCTGAATACGATTTTGTAGTACACAGTCGTAACAAAAAACACGCGTTTACCTTGCATGCCGTCGAATCAAAATTGGTCTGGGATCACAAACCATTGGCGATGATGCTTGTGTTTGCAGCCAACCGTTTTGGCATGAATGAGCAGCGGTTGGATACGATTGAAGCCCGATATCAATCCTTCTTGGCGATTGCGTCAGATTTCCGTTTTGAGTTAGATGAACTTTTAAATATTAGTTTTATTTCAGGCGCTCAGAGAGAACCGCTACAAAAAATCTTCAGGCAACTTCACGGAGAAGAGGTTTACGAAGGCTTTCAGCGTCGTGGTGTCGATAGCCAGACCATGGACCCATTAATGGGCTTGTTGAGGGAATACAAGCCTTTTCGAGAGCATCGTTTGTCGTTCATGTTACCCCCAGGTGAACGCGTGATCCTGAGTATGACTGGTAAACCTATGATCAGTGAGAAGGGCCAGTTTCTTGGTTATCAAATCGCCGGGCGGGATGTAACCGAAGAGTTTCAGAGATATCAGGAACTGCATCATCAGGCGGAACATGATGCTTTGACCGGTTTGGTAAACCGGCGAGAGTTTGAGCGGCAGGTGTCCGAAATACTGGATGCAGTGCGCGGCCGTAAAGCGACGCATGCCTTGTGCTACCTGGATTTGGACCGATTTAAAATCGTTAATGACCAATGCGGTCACTTGGCGGGCGATGAACTTTTGCGTCGTCTCAGTGAACGCATGTCAGAACACTTGCGCAGCAGCGATACATTGGCCCGTTTAGGTGGGGACGAATTCGGCGTATTGATTCGTCACTGTACATTGTCCGAAGCTGAAAAGGTCGCCAATCAGTTGTGTGATGCGGTCAAGCAGTTTCAATTTTTGTGGAAAGAAAACAGCTTTAACGTAGGGGTTAGTATTGGCGTAGTGCCGATTAGCAGCAGTTCTGGAGACTTGGAAACGGTTCTGGATTTGGCTGACAAAGCCTGCTACAAAGTGAAAAAACTGGGGCGGGGACAAGTGATTACCGCTCATGAAGAATCCGTTCCGAAAGTCGCGGGGGGCATTACCGACTGGTCAAACGAGTTCGCTTCAGGCCAGGTTGAGCGCCGGTTCATGCTGATGAAGCAGAAAATACAACCGCTGAATGGCAGCGTTGATTTTCCTGGTTATTTTGAATTACTTCTTCGTGTGTTGCATGAGCAAGGGGAGTTCATGCCGCCCAGTGCGCTACTTTCCATTGCTCAGCGGCTCAATCGCCTGATCGATATTGACCGATGGGTCTTTGATCACCTCCTGGCTTTTCTCACGAGTGCGCGTGAGCAGGAAGATATCTCGTTGTGCACGATGAACTTATCACAACCGTCTGTAGTTGATCTGGGCTTTCTCAATCATGTGCTTATCTCGATCGATCAATCGTCTGTCCCTCCCAGTGCGATTGGTTTTGAGATCAGCGAAGCCACGGCAGTTACGAACCTGGCGCGCACGACTTACTTCATCGAACGCCTACAGAGCCTGGGCTGTCGCTTTATTCTGGATAACTTTGGGAGCGGTCTGTCCTCATTCAGTTATCTGAAAAAATTGCCCGTCAATTACCTTAAGATTTCAGGCAATTTAGTTCGCGGATTGGACGATGATCCCGTGAGTGAAGCACTGGTACAGTCAATTAATGACATTGCACAAGCACTGGGTGTTCAGACTATTGGTGAAAATGTAGAGCGCGCTGAGCAGCTGGAAAAACTGAAAGCGCTGAATGTTGATTATGCTCAAGGTTTTTACGTCTCTAAACCCACGCCGATTAAACGGTAAGTTAAACGGTCATTAGGACCCGACAGGGCGCGATAAGGTTCTCGAACCACAGTAAAAAATCCCGTTATACTGCTTGCTTTCCTGGGTAGTCAGAGATCAGAAAGCGAATGAATGAAAAAACAGCGTTGGTTGTGGACGATTCGAAAACTGACCGGTTTGTATTAAAACGCATGCTCAACTTGCACGGTTTGGACGTTGCCACCGCTGACTCTGCTGAAACCGCGCTCGAATATTTGAATCACAACCTGCCAGACATCATCTTTATGGATCACATGATGCCAGGGATGGACGGTTTGCAGGCGGTTGCCATTATTAAAGATGATCCTCGTACTGCGATGATCCCGATTGTGATGTATACCTCTCGGGATGGGGAAGTCTATGTGGGCCAGGCCCGTGCGCTAGGAGCTGTCGATGTTTTGCCCAAAGAAGTGCAAGCCGGGCAAATTTATGACGTATTGAGCCGCCTGAGACTGATCGTGCCTCCCGAGACGGATCAATTGGGTGACACCGAAACAGGTGCTCATCAAGAGTCAATGAGCTCCCACCATCAAGAACAGGCTGTCAGGCTTGTGCAAGGCTTGTCGGACATGGAAATTCGGGAACTGGCCGAAGCCGTGGCGAATGCGGTGCGCGTGCCAGATTTTAGCGGGGGACTCTCTCAACTCTTAAGCGAGCAGCGGCGTAGTGTTAAACATGACTTCCAGGAAGCATTGCGCAAGGCGAACAAATCATTGATTGATCAATTGGCGGCTGAATCCACGCAGGCTAAGGCAAGCGCTCAGCCTGAAGAGACGGATACTCATCGTTCTGCTGTGATAAAAGGAAACTTTTGGTCGCTGGCACTGGTTTTTCTATTAGGTCTCGGCAGTTATGCACTAGTCAACGCCTTTATGGTCGGAGATGAAAAGTCTGCCAGTCAGGCTCAAATGGCCCAATTACAAACAACCATAGAGAGACTGGATCAGCAGAATCAATTGCTTGAGGATGAGCTTGATCGTGCTGCCGAAAACAAAAGTTTGTTAGATCACGAAATGGTGCGGACCATTGAGTGGCTGGCAAATCGCCAGCTTGGGTATAACTATGATGAAGTTGCCTTAAATGAAACCCGAACCGCTTTTATTCAGGGTTTAACGCAGAGGCTTGATTTGGCCGGTTTTCGCGGGGAAATCGTGTTGCAAATTTCTACCGGCAATTTTTGTTTTGTGACCAATACAGCGGGTGAAATTGTATTGGCAGAAAAAGATCTGCCGTTACCGGAGTGTGAACAACTGGGTTACCCGGCCAGCGAAGCTGAACGGTTGGCGGCGCGGCAGTCATTAGCCTTTGCACATTTTGTCGAAACATCGCCCATCGTTGAGAGTGGGCGGATCAATGTTGTGATTGATGCGGTTGGTAATGAAGATGGTGTTGAACCTTATCCCCCTCACGAGATGGTGAAAACGGCTGGAGAGTGGAATAATGTAGCCCTGCGTAATAATCGAATTATGTTGAAGTTGAACAGTGCCGATGGTCGTTGAAAGTCATTTCATAGCCGAACACTTAAAATAGGCGTAAGAATCAATAGGAAATACGATGGTAGACAAAAAAAAGCCCTCTCTGGAAACCTTGGCTGTACGGGCGGGACAAGTTCGGACCCCAGAGGGTGAACACAGCGAAGCGATGTTTTTGACATCCAGCTTTGTTTTTGAAAACGCCGAAGAGGCTGAGTCGCGCTTTGTTGGAGGCGCTCCCGGCAATATCTACTCCCGCTTTACAAACCCTACCGTACGGACATTTGAAACCCGTTTGGCCGCGATGGAAGGTGCCGAAGCCTGTGTGGGAACCGCGTCGGGCATGTCAGCCATTCTGGTTATGTGCATGGCCTTGCTGCAACAGGGAGATCATGTTGTGATCGCCAGTGGTCTGTTTGGTTCAACAACACAATTATTCAACAATTATATTGCCAAATTTGGTGTGAATATTACCACTGTGCCGACAACGGATACTGATGCCTGGCGCAATGCTGTAAATGCAAAAACGCGCCTGATGTTTTTGGAAACGCCGACCAATCCGTTGACGGAAGTTGCAGACTTGCCGGCGCTTGCTCAAATTGCCAGAGACAAAGGATGCTACCTGGTGGTTGACAATTGCTTTTGTACTCCTGCCTTGCAAAGGCCTATCGAGCTGGGTGCGCATATGGTCATCCATTCAGCAACCAAGTACATTGATGGACAGGGGCGTTGCGTGGGTGGCGCCATCGTAGGTGATGAAGAAACGATCACAAAACAGATCGTTGCCTTTATGCGTAACGGTGGTCCAACGATGAGCGCCTTCAACGCCTGGGTTTTTCTTAAAGGGCTTGAAACACTGCCCTTACGCATGCAAGCTCATTCGCGCTCGGCCATGGAACTGGCTGAATGGCTGGAGAACCACCCTGCCGTTGAGCGGGTTTATTATCCCGGTTTGGTGACACACCCTCAGCATGATTTGGCGCGCGCCCAACAACAGGCTTTTGGCGGAATTGTCTCGTTTGACGTTAAAGGGGGGCGTGAACAGGCATGGAAAGTCATTAACAGTGCGGAGTGGCTGTCGATTACGGCAAACCTCGGCGATGCAAAAACGACCATCACTCATCCTGCTACGACGACTCATGGTCGGTTGAAGCCAGAGCAACGGGTTGCCGCCGGTATTTCAGATGCTTTGATCCGGGTTGCCGTGGGCCTTGAGTCGATGGATGACATCAAAGCGGACCTCACTCACGGACTCGATGCTTTGCTATGATGCCGGTGCGCCAACAACTCCTGGACCTTTTCCTGGCCGGTGTCGAAGCCGTTAAAGGGCGTTCTGCGGTTGTAAACGCGCTTGAAAAAAATCCTTGCTCAGGCACGGTACATTGTGTCGCGATCGGTAAAGCCGCTGCGTCCATGTTGCTGGGGGCTCACGATGTATTGGGTGCCGCCATCCAAAGCAAATTGCTCATTACAAAATATGGGCACGTTGATGAAGACATCGCTCACATCAAGAATGTTGAGATCCTCGAAGCGGCTCATCCGCTGCCAGATGAAAAAAGTCTGGTTGCAGGGCAGCGCCTGGTTGAGTTTATCCAACAAACACCGCTTGACAGTCATCTGTTGTTTTTGATTTCAGGTGGAGCTTCTGCGTTGGTTGAATACCCGGTTGAAGGTGTCGGTTTGGCTGAGCTCAAACGGTTAAATGCCTGGTTGCTGGGGTCAGGTTATGATATCCAGCAGATGAATCAGATACGAAAAAGCGTATCGCGCATTAAAGGTGGTCGTTTGGCTCAGTTTCTTGGTAAACGCCATGCCCGTTGCCTGATGATATCCGATGTGCCGGGTGACCGGCTGTCGAGCATCGGTTCAGGGCTGTTGGTTCCGAATGACCCGTCCCAGCCGCTACCAGATGATTTGCCGCCATGGGTTGCTGCCCATCTGGCTTCGTCCGTTGCACCAGCGCTAAGTGATGCTCCCGTTTGGCGGCAAGTTCAAACAGAGTTAGTGGCGACTCTCAGCAGAGCGATCCAGGCCGTTACTGAAGCAGCACAGCGCCAACAGCTCAATGTTCATTGTCACAACGAGTTTTTATCGGGTGAGGCAGGCAAAGTAGGTGTGAAAATTGGGGAAATGCTGCTTTCTGCGCCACCAGGATTACATGTCTGGGGTGGAGAAACAACGGCACTATTGCCTGAAAACCCTGGCCGGGGAGGGCGCAACCAACACTTTGCATTAGCACTTGCCAGCGAAATCTCCGGGACTCAAGGATTATCTGTTCTGTGTGCGGGAACAGATGGTACTGACGGTCCAACCGATGATGCGGGTGGGTTCGTTGATGGCGGCACACTGGAGCGCGGTGCTGCTTGCGGGCTATCTTGGCAGGATGCACTTGCGCAATTTGATTCTGGCCGGTTTCTTGAATCCGCCGGGGATCTTGTGACGACAGGCCCCACAGGGACGAATGTCATGGACCTTGTGCTGGCTTTTAAAGACGGGCCTAATCCTTAGTTTTTTTAGCGGGACTTATTTATAAAGGGCGCTAAGGAGGTTTGTTGTTCTTGGCGCGATATGGTATAAACTACGCGGTTATATTTTGCTAATTCCAAATTCTGGAAACTGTTTGATTTTTGGAAGAAGCATTTTTTACGGGCTGCTTATTTCGTGGCTCAAATACACACACATCTCGATCATTCCCGGTCGGGTGCCTGTTTAAGGTTGGCCGGGTAGAGGTGTGGAGGCTTAACCCAGAGAAGAGGAAAATTATGTCTAAAGTCTCTATGCGGCAGTTACTTGAAGCTGGCGTACACTTCGGCCATCAAACACGTTATTGGTCACCTAAGATGGCTCCCTATATATATGGTGAGCGCAATAAGATTCATATTTTTAATCTTGAAAAAACTGTCCCCATGTTTGATGAGAGCCTTAACTTTCTTGGCAAGTTGGCTTCCAAAGGCGGCACAGTTATGTTCGTCGGCACCAAGCGGGCAGCCCGCGATGCCGTAAAAGAAGCCGCAGAATCCTGTGGCATGCCTTATGTGAACAAACGCTGGCTTGGCGGGATGATGACCAACTTTAAGACGGTGAAACAGTCTGTTCGTCGCCTAAAAGAAAGCGAAGCGATGTTTTCTGATGGAACAGCTGAGCGGCTCAGCAAGAAAGAGCGCTTAAGCATGACTCGGGAAATGGAGAAGCTTGAGAGCAGTTTGGGCGGTATTAAAAATATGGAAAGACTGCCTGATGCGTTATTTGTGGTCGACGTTGGCCACGAAAAAATTGCAGTGGCGGAGGCTCGAAAGTTAGGTATCCCAATCGTAGGTGTGGTGGACAGTAATAACTCGCCTGAAGGGGTAGATTATATCGTACCCGGCAATGATGACTCCATCCGCGCCATTCAAGTTTACGTCCACGCTGTTGCCCAAGCTATTCAGGACGGCAAGATGGCCGGCACTGTCTCTAAAAGCGAAGATGATGAATTCATTGAAGTTTCAGACGCTGAAGGAGAAAGTAAGGAAATAGATGCAGAAAGCGCATCAGAAGCCCCAAGTGAGGAAAAGGCCGCGGAATGAGGCATGATGGGCACTCGGCAGATCGTTTAGTAGCAGGGCTTAGCGATACCTTTGTCAAGGTGTAATAAATAGGTGCTACCCTCGAAAAACTAAACAGGCTGATGATCCATTTTTTAAAACTTGGGTTATGAGTGGGCAATTAACCCAGAATTGATTGAATACAGTGAAATTGTTTCCCTCTGATCACAGGGGGAACTTGTATGTATGAGAGGCAACTATGAAGATAACCGCTTCAATGGTAAAAGAACTGCGCGAAAGAACAGGCGCGGGCATGATGGAATGCAAAAAAGCACTTGCTGAAGCTGATGGTGACATGGAAACAGCAATTGAAAATATGCGTGTTTCAGGTTTGGCGAAAGCGGACAAAAAGTCTGGACGTATTGCAGCAGAAGGTATTATTGCTATCAAGGCTTCAGATAGTGATGCGGCTATTTTGGAAATCAACAGTGAAACTGACTTTGTCGCAAAAGCGGATGACTTTCTGAATTTCGCAGATACCCTTGCAGATACGGTACTTTCAAGTGATGCCGGAACGACTGATGAACTGGCCGAAATCGCTTTGCCTAGCGGTCAAACCGTGGATGAGTCACGCCAAGCATTAGTGGGTAAAATTGGTGAAAATATTCAAATTCGCCGGTTCGAGCGCCTATCAAAAAGTGGCCGTGTTGTTTCCCATTATCTGCATGGAACCAAAATCGGTGTTTTGATTGCTTTGGAAGGTGGTGACGAGGCACTGGCAAAAAATATTGCGATGCACATTGCAGCCAGCCGTCCTGTTTGTATCTCAGAAGACGGAGTTCCTGCTGAGCTGCTGGAAAAAGAAAAAGCCATATTAACGGCTGAAGCTAAAGAGAGCGGCAAGCCGGACAATATCATCGATAAAATGATTCAAGGCCGCTTACGTAAATACTTGGCTGAGATCACACTGGTTGGGCAACCTTACGTTAAGGATCCCGATCAAACAGTGGGTCAGCTACTGAAATCAAATAATGCTACTGTAAAGACGTTTGTTCGCTATGAAGTTGGCGAAGGCATTGAGAAAAAGCAGGATAATTTTGCTGAAGAAGTCATGGCTCAAGCCAAAGGCAATTGACGCTTACTTAATGCAACATGCTCAGCTCGACAGGATGTTTTAATATGAATCATGTTGACCCTCGCTATAAACGAGTGCTCTTAAAGTTAAGTGGTGAAGCGCTGATGGGGCAATACGATTACGGTATTGATCCTTCAATAATCAAGCGGATAGCTGGCGAAGTTAAAATGATTTCTGAAGCCGGTGTTCAAGTTGCTATCGTCATAGGCGGTGGTAATATTTTCCGCGGTGCAGGCTTAGCCCAAAGTGGCATGGACCGAGTGACAGGCGATCATATTGGTATGTTGGCCACAGTGATGAATGGTCTCGCTTTCCAGGATGCATTAGAAAGTATGGGGACTGCCTGTCGAGTGATGTCTGCGCTGAAAATGAATGAAGTTTGTGAAGATTACATTCGCCGACGGGCAGTACGTCACCTTGAGCGAGGCCGAGTAGTCATTTTTGTTGCAGGCACAGGAAATCCATTTTTCACGACTGATTCTGCCGCGAGTCTTCGTGCTATCGAAATAGGCGCCGATGTTATGCTGAAGGCAACGAAAGTCGATGGTATTTATTCCGAAGACCCCGTGAAAAACCCTGATGCTAAACGCTTTAATGCGATCAGTTACGAGGAAGTTATTCGTAAAAACCTCCAAGTTATGGATACTACGGCGATTGTTATGTGTCGAGACCATAACATGCCGCTTCAAGTTTTTAATTTATTGAATGAAGGGGACCTGGTGCGGCTGATTGCTGGAGAAGCTGTGGGGTCGAAAGTAACAAGAGAGGTGTGAAGTGATTAATGACATCAAGAAAGACGCTGAGTCACGCATGAAAAAAACGCTAGCAGCGTTAGATAATGAGTTCGCACGTATTCGGACAGGGCGTGCACACCCGAGTTTACTGGGGCATGTTACAGTGGAATATTATGGCTCTGAAGTCCCCGTGAGCCAAATCGCAAATGTTACAATTGAAGATTCGCGTACTTTGGCTGTCACACCTTGGGAAAAAGATAAAGTAAAGCTGATTGAAAAAGCCATTATGAACTCGGATTTGGGTTTGAATCCGTTGACAGCCGGTACGGTTATTCGTATTCCCATGCCACCGCTTACAGAAGAGAGACGGCGTGATCTTGTTAAAGTCGTTCGCCAGGAAGCAGAAAATTCGCGCGTTGCAGTTCGTAATATACGACGCGATGCAAATAACGATCTAAAAGCTCTTTTGAAAGAGAAAGAAATCTCGGAAGACGAAGATCGGCGCGGGCATGACGAGATCCAAACGCTTACTGATAACTACATCAAAAAAATTGATGAGCAGCTTACAGTTAAAGAAAAAGAGCTTATGGAAGTTTAGCTTCAGGGGCATCCATTTTTTTCGAGTACTTAGACGCTCATGACAAATCCTGCCGAAGTAACCCATCAAGGATCTAAACCCAAACACGTGGCTATCATTATGGATGGCAACGGCCGCTGGGCTGAAGCACGCAATCGACCTCGTGCTTTTGGCCATCAAGAGGGTGTAAAGTCCACGCGCGAAATAGTTGAAGTGGGTGTTGAGTATGGGCTGGCGGCGTTAACTTTATTTGCTTTTAGCAGTGAAAATTGGCAACGTCCCAAGAAGGAAGTGGATTTGCTGATGGGGCTTTTGCAGCGTTCACTCAAAAAAGAGTCCCCTGAACTCGCCAGGAACAACATTAGAGTGCGCTTTATCGGTGACATGTCGGCGTTTAGTGATGCACTCGCTGAACAGATTCAGAAAACAGAGCTTGAAACGGCTCATAACACCGGTTTGAACTTAGCGATTGCGCTTAACTATGGCGGCCGCTGGGATATTACACAGGCTGCACGCCAAATTGCGCAAGAGGTCGAGCAAGGGACATTGACATTGCAGCAGATTGATGAAAATGTGATGGCTAAACATGTTTGCCTAGCCGATGTACCCGATCCTGACTTGTTTATACGAACGGGAGGTGAATACAGGATCAGCAACTACTTGCTCTGGCAACTGGCTTATACCGAACTCTATTTTACTCCGGTGTATTGGCCTGACTTTAGACGTGAACAGTTTCTTGAAGCGCTTGCTGAGTTTCCAAAGCGTCAACGCCGCTTTGGTCTGACAGGCGAGCAGGCGTCCCGTAAAAATTTTGCTTAAAACACGCATCATTACGGCACTTATTTTAGGTGCGCTTGTTATTTCTGCTGTTTTTCATCCATCTCACATTTTCTTTTCTTTGCTGGTATCCGCGTTTGTACTGTTCGGTGCTTGGGAATGGTCAGTACTCGCCGGTCTGAAATTGCCCTTTTTACGGCTTATTTATGCCATGAGCGTATTATTGGCAACTCTGGGTTTGACTTCGCTAGAGGGACTTTTTCCCATCACTCTATTGTTGTTACCAGTCAACATTTTTTGGGTGTTTACTTTTTTATGGCTGATATTTGGTCCGTCGCCTGAAGTCCAGAAAATCACCATTTTTCAAGGAACTATACGTCTTTTTTTGGGATATCTGCTGTTGGCTTCAGCTGCGCTAGGGTTACTCACCTTAAAACAGGAAAGCGCAGGGCTTTTGATGTACGTACTGGGCATTGCTTGGGTGGCCGATATCGGCGCGTTTTTTACTGGTCGCCAATGGGGCCATGTGAAACTGGCACCAACGCTAAGCCCTGGTAAAAGTTGGGAAGGTGCTGTCGGGGGTATAGTGCTTGTTGGGCTGTATGCTTCATCAGCTGTTGCTTTATTCGAGCTGGCTGACACTCAGGTCATCGTGGCTTTCGTTATAGCAACATTTACCAGTGCCGTTTTTTCTATCATTGGGGATTTATACGAAAGTTACATCAAGCGAAAAGCCAACAAAAAGGATAGCGGAACGTTATTGCCGGGCCATGGTGGTGTGCTTGATCGTATAGACAGTATGTTGGCCAGTGTACCTGTTTTCGTCTTCGTTTTTTATCTCATAAAGTAGAGTGCATGACATTTAAAAAGGCTCAGATGACATGAAAAAATTGACAGTACTGGGTTCAACGGGATCAATCGGGACGAGTACGCTGGATGTTGTTGCTCGGCATCCTGACCGTTATCGCGTAACTGCGCTTGCGGCTAATAATAATGCCGAAGTCATGTTTTCACAATGCTGCCAATTTATGCCTGATTACGCGGTGCTTGAAGATGCATCCGCTGCTGAAGTGTTAGAAAAGCAGGTCAGAAATTACAGTTTACCTACTCAGGTGTTGAGTGGTTCTGAGGCACTAACTACCGTTGCTCAGCTAGATGATGTTGACACCGTAATGGCCGCAATTACTGGTGCCGCAGGTTTATTGCCGACGCTGGCGGCGGCACAGGCAGGAAAAAAGGTGTTATTGGCGAATAAAGAGTCGCTGGTAATGTCTGGGCAACTGCTCATGGACGCTGTACAGCAAAGCGGATCTATTTTATTGCCAATAGATAGTGAGCATAATGCTATTTTTCAATGCTTAGCTGGCGAAGATCAGGGTAAGACAACTCCTAATAAAACAGGCATTGAAAAAATATTACTCACAGCTTCCGGAGGACCTTTTTTACGCCATCCGATAGACCAGCTAAACCGGGTGACTCCGGACCAAGCATGTGCTCATCCCAATTGGTCAATGGGTCGCAAAATTTCTGTTGATTCCGCCACTATGATGAATAAAGGTTTGGAGTTGATCGAAGCGTGTTGGTTGTTTAATCTGGGCGTGGAAGATATCCAGATTGTGATCCATCCTCAAAGCATTGTTCACTCCATGGTGTCCTATGTCGATGGTTCTATTTTGGCTCAAATGGGACAGCCAGACATGCGTACACCCATTGCTCATGCGCTTGCATGGCCTGAGCGGATTGAGTCGGGTGTTGAGCCTCTGGACGTGTTTCATTTGGCAGAGATGACGTTTGAAAAACCAGATTTGAAACGGTTTCCTTGTTTGTCGCTTGCATATACAGCCGCCGAGGCGGAAAACACATTAGCGACGATTCTTAATGCGGCTAATGAGATAGCGGTATCAGCCTTTCTTGAGGGCAAAATAGCCTTTACCGCTATACCGAACGTTGTAAAACAGACTATGGAAGAGGTGCAAACAGAGACGGTAGGCTCTCTTGAAACAGTACTGGAGGCTGATCGAGAGGCTCGTCATGCTGCTCAATTTTGGGTTTCCCGGGCAGCTAAAGGGGTAGTTATTTAATGGTAGATATTTTTTTCAGTCTTTTTGCTTTCATAATTGCCCTGGGTGTATTAGTCAGTATCCACGAATTTGGGCACTTCTGGGTGGCACGCCGCCTGGGTGTTAAAGTGCTGGTATTCTCAATCGGTTATGGAAAACCTATTTGGCGTTATCGGTCAAAGAGCGGTGATCAAACTGAATATGTGATTGGTGCCATCCCTCTGGGCGGTTATGTCAAAATGCTCGATGAGCGTGAGGGCGACGTCGCGGAAGGTGAGCGCGGAAAAGCGTTTAACCGGCAATCTGTATGGAAGCGCATGGCCATTGTCGCCGCTGGTCCAGCCGCCAACTTTGTTTTAGCCGTGATGGCCTATTGGCTGACCTACACACTTGGCGTAACAGGTATCAAACCAATCATTGGCGATGTCGCTGTTAATTCAGCCGCTTATTACGCCGGCTTCCAAAAAGAAGATGAAATTCTGGTCTTTAATGAGCACCGAACTCCAACATGGGAAGCTTTTCGGCTGGCACTTGTCGATAGCGCCATGGAGACCGGACAGGATGTTCCTGCGCGGGTTAAGGGACAGGATGGCACAGAGCGGGAACTTTTTTTATTTCTTGAAGAACCATTGCTGAAAAGCGACGGGGACCCTGTTACAAGTATTGGTTTATCTGTATGGCGACCTGAAATATTGCCCATTATTGGGGGTATACAGGCCAATGGCGCAGCTGCCCGAGCCGGACTTCGAGCCGGTGACAAAATTTTACAGGTCAATGGGTTTGATATTGCCACTTGGGAAGAATGGGTAATGGTTATCCGTAAAAGTGCAGATCAGCAACTCAAACTGAACATTGAGCGTGCGGGTTATCCGATTACCTTATGGATAAAGCCCGATAAGAAAAAAGTCGATGGTCGGGTGATTGGTTTTATTGGTGCTTATGAGACGCAGAGTGCAGACTACCTCAAACAGTTACGGGTAACGGTCCATCACGGACCATTGGCTGCTCTGCAAGCAGGGTTCCAAAAGACTTGGGCCATGACCACCTTAACCTTTCAGGTCTTAGGCAAAATGCTGGTGGGCGATGCTTCACTCAAAAATATCAGTGGGCCGGTGACAATTGCGCAATATGCTGGCCAATCGGCGAGCATTAGTTTGGCGCATTACCTTAACTTTCTTGCAATGATCAGTGTGAGCCTGGCTGTTCTTAATTTGTTGCCTATTCCTGTTTTGGATGGGGGGCATTTACTGTTTTTTATGATCGAGGCGATCCAGCGGCGCCCTGTTCCAGAGCGCGCGCAAGTTTTGTTTCAGCAAGTTGGATTTGCAATTTTGGTCGGCTTGATGTCACTGGCCTTTTACAATGATATTATGCGCCTCTTTAGTTAAGGAAGCTGTATCGGATATGTTTTTTGAACAATACACGAGTTTGCCCCCGTCGCTTAATTTTACGTCTTGTATGCCGAGCGTTCTGGTATTGGTCGGTTAAACGGCATCTGATGCGCACAGACTTGTCACTTCTCATGAGGCGATCATTTTTCGCTCTTATTTTATTGCTAACGCCGCAGTTGTCTTGGGCTTTTTTGATTGAAGACATTGAAGTACGTGGATTGGCCCGTATTTCGAAAGGCACAGTGTTGAATTATTTGCCTCTTCGGGTTGGCGAAAGGTTTGATCAAGAGAGAAGCTCGGGTCTTGCCATGCGCGCGCTTTACGAGACAGGGTTGTTTGAAGATGTTGCACTGTTCCACAAAGATGGTGTTCTTATCGTGGCGGTTACCGAGCGTCCTGCCATCGGTGAAATCAAACTGGAGGGCAATCGTAAGCTTGATACGGACACATTAATGGAAACATTACGACAAGCTGGTATTGCCAAAGGGCGAGTGTTCAACCGATCAACTCTGGAAGAAGTAGAAAATGAGTTACGCCGCCTTTATTTCAGTTCGGGTAATTATGCCGCTAAAGTTGAAGTGGAGGCGATACCGCTGCCTCGGAATCGTGTATCGGTGGATATCCAGATATCAGAAGGGGAAATTGCACGCATAAGACAAATTAACCTGGTGGGTAATCAATCGTATCCAGATGATGAGTTATTGGATTTGTTGGATTCGGGTGAATATACAATTAACCCATTCAGTACCGCAGACGAATATTCACGTATCAAATTGTCGGGTGATATTGAAACTCTGCGTTCTTATTATCTTGACCGGGGTTATCTGCGCTTTGATGTGACTTCGACCCAGGTTTCACTGTCGCCAGACAAAAAAGACATCTTTGTGACAATCAACATGAAGGAAGGTGAGCGCTACGTTGTCCGCAGTGTTCGTCTTGCAGGCGAGTTCCCTGTTCCCGAAGAAGAACTGAAAGGTTTGATCGAAATAAAACCTGCGGATTATTTCTCGAGAAAAGCGATTAGTGCCACGACCTCGGAGATCAGCGACCGGTTGGGTGAAGAAGGCTATGCATTTGCCAATGTTAATGCTGTTCCCGAAGTTGATGAGGCAAAAAAAGAAGTTGATTTAACCTTTTTTGTAGACCCTGGTAAACGGGTTTATGTTCGTCGAATTAATATTTTCGGCAATACAGAAACGGACGAAATTGTATTGCGTCGAGAAATTCGTCAAATGGAAGGTGCGTGGTTGTCGCCCAAAGATTTACGCCGCTCACAAACACGTTTACAACGCCTGTCGTACCTTGAATCGGTCAATATCGAAACCATACGTGTCCCAGGAACAGATGACCAGGTAGACATCAATATTGATGTTGCAGAAGGCTCAACAGGGTCATTTAGCATCGGCGCAGGCGTGACCAGCGATGGATTTGCACTCACGCTGGACTTTAATCAAGAAAATATTTTTGGGACAGGAAATCGTTGGAATCTGTCTTTTGATAATACCGACTCAACGAACCAGTTTTCCTCGTCATTCACAGATCCATACTACACTGAGGATGGCATTAGCCGCACAATCAAAGGTTTTGCCCGTGAAGTGGATGCGACCGAAGAGTCAGTGACATCTGATTATGTCATGGATAGCTATGGATTCAGTCTGGATTACGGCATACCGTTGTCAGAATATGCCACGTTCCGGTTAGGCATTGGCTGGGAATCAAATAATGTGGAAACCACAGACGGGACGTCGGATGAAATTATTAATTTTATTGCACAACATGATGACAATTATCACGACTACTTTTTCAATTTAGGCCATACGTACGATACACGGGATCGCACAATTTTTGCGACACAGGGGCTTGTGAACAAGTTATCCGCAAAAGTCATTGTGCCAGGCAGCGATCTTGAATATTTTAAAATCAGCAATCAGTTTGACTACTACTACCCGTTAACAAGCGGTTTGGTTTTGAGTACATCGGCCAATATTTCTTATGGTGACGGTTACCAAGGAGGGCTGGGTGAATTGCCTTTTTACACGCGTTATTTTGTGGGGGGAGTGCGCTCCTTACGCGGCTTTAAATCAGGTAGTTTGGGCCCGAAAGACTCGAATAATGATGCAACGGGTGGGGATTTTAAAACAGTGGGATCGATTGAACTTGTTTTCCCGGTTCCCTTATCAGAAAGTTCAAAAACAACTCGTCTAAGTACCTTTGTCGATTTTGGTAATGTATTTGCAGATTATGAAGATTTCGATGAAAAAGCGTTTCGGGTTTCGGGTGGCTTATCATTTGTTTGGTTGGCTCCCATCGGCCCTTTAACATTCAGTTATGCGGTACCGTTGGAGAAAGAGTCAGGCGACAGAGTTGAGCGCTTCCAGTTTACAATCGGCACAATTTTTTAAATCCAGCGTCTTTTGCAAAATTGAGTGAGTCGTTTTTTTGCACGAAGTGAACGCGCATGTACACATTGCCAGCTAAAAAAGCGTGTTTTTAAGTATGTTGGGCTGTTAAAATGCTGAAACATCCAACAATATTTTTTGTGCCCCGAGGGGCCAACAAAGATTAAGTTCCAGAGGAAAATATGGTTCCGACTCGATTGATTCACTGCCTCGTCTTATTTTTCTTGATGAGTTTTTCAGCAGCTTCGTTTGCAGAAGTACGAGTTGGTTTTGTAGATATTCCTTTTTTGATTGATAAAGCTCCCCAAGCTATTGAAGCAAGCGCTCGTTTGGAAGCCCAGTTTGCCCCCCGCCAACAATCGCTGAAAGAGCAAAGAGACGAGCTGAATGAACTCAAGAAAGAGTTTGAAAAAGAAAGTTTAGTCATGTCACCAGAAAAACGGGTCCAAGCCGAGCAGGATATTCGCTCATTCGAAAGAAAACTCAACCGAGAGCAACAAGATTTCAGAGAAGAGCTTAATCTTCAGAAAAACAATGAATTCAAGAAAGTTCGTGCCGCGATTTTAAAGGCAATTTCGACCTTTGCCGAAAAAGAAAAGTTTGATGTTATTTTGAACGAAGGCGTCTTGTATGCCAGCAAACGAATTGATATCACAGAAGGGATCCTGAAACTCTTGGAGTCTGCACAGGCACAAACCCCATCTTCAAGTCAGACCAATTAGTCTGTATGGCTCTAACGATACGCCAATTGGCGAGTGCTTTAGAACTGGAATATGTGGGTGATGGCTCTCAGGGAATTTTTAAAGCGGCTCCATTAGGAACAGCAAATGAGGGCTCTGTTGCCTTTCTTCGAGATGCATCTTCCGTAAAGCTGCTATCCGAAACTCAAGCCAGTTTGGTCATTCTTCCTAAGGAATTTGCTCCGCAGTGTCCTTCAGCCGTGTTGCTTAGCGATAGCCCGGAATATCATTTTGCGCAGGCGCTTGAGCTGCTTTACCCACAACCTCGAGCGGCTGAGGGTGTTCACGAGAAAGCTGTTGTTGCCAGCTCGGCGGTTGTTGATGGCACCGCGTCAATTGGTCCATGTGCAGTCATTGAAGAAGACGTACATATTGGTCCAGGCGCGACAGTGGGTGCTAACACGTTCATTGGTAGGGGAACAGAAATAGGTGCCTCTACGCAGGTATATCCGAATGCAACAATCCATCATAATTGTCAGATAGGCAAGTGCTGTACCCTTCATTCAGGAACTATTATTGGAGACGATGGTTTTGGTTTTGCTGAGCATCGGCATGGATGGAAAAAAATTCCCCAGATAGGCCGTGTTGTCATTGGTAACCATGTGGATATTGGATCGAACACGACGGTCGATCGCGGTGCTTTGGGAGATACCGTGATTGAAGATAACGTGATCATTGATAACCTGGTTCAGATAGCCCACAACGTGCGCATTGGTGCAAATACTGCTATGGCAGGTTGTAGCGCTGTTGCGGGCAGTACAATTATTGGGAGGAACTGTCGGATTGCCGGCGGCGTTAGAATATCGGGTCATCTCACAATTGCAGATGACGTTTTTCTCACCGCGGCTTCCGTTGTTTACAGATCCATTAAAAAGCCGGGTAGTTACTCTTCAGGTGTGCCACTTGAGGAAACGCGGTTTTGGCGGCGTAACTATAATCGAATAAAACAGCTTGATAAAATCGCTAAACGCCTGTTTGAAATAGAAAAAAATAAATAGAGGTATGCACGATTGGAAATAATGGACATACACGAGGTTTTAAAGTACCTCCCGCATCGTTATCCTTTTTTGTTGGTTGATAGGGTTTTGGAGTGCAATGTGGGAAAGAACCTACGCGCAATAAAAAATATCACGGTTAATGAGCCTTGTTTTCAAGGGCACTTCCCAAATTACCCTGTTTTTCCAGGCGTTTTGATTCTGGAAGCGATGGCTCAGTCCCTGGCCATTTTGGCTTTTGCTACAAGCGGTGGTTATCCTGAAGACAATAAATTGTATTTATTTGTAGGTATTGATGAAGCGCGATTTAAAAGGCAGGTGCAGCCAGGCGATCAACTTGTTATTGATATTCAGTTGCTACGTTTGAAAAAAGGCTTTGGGAAGTTCCGGTGCACAGCTTCTGTGGATGGTGAAGTCGTCTGCTCAGCAGACTTGATGGGTGTAGAGAGAGAGATAGACGTTTGATTCATTCCACAGCAATTGTAGACTCTTCAGCCAGTCTCGCAGATGATGTTGAAGTTGGTCCTTACAGTATTATCGGGGCAGGGGTAGAGATAGACTCTGGATGTCGAATTGCTCCCCATGTCGTTATTCGTGGCCCAATAAAAATAGGCAAAAATAACCAAATTTTTCAATTTTCCTCTCTGGGAGAAGTGCCTCAGGATCTCAAATACAAAGGTGAAGATACCCAGGTCATCATTGGAGATGGCAATATTATACGGGAGTCTGTGACCATTAATCGCGGTACCGCAGAAGGTGAGGGGGTCACCATTGTTGGTAATCATAATTTATTAATGGCCTATACACATGTGGCTCACGATTGTCACATTGGTCATCATACCGTGTTTGCGAACTCTTCTTCGTTGGCCGGCCACGTGCGTGTTGGAGATTATGCCGTACTGGGTGGCTTTACACTGGTGCATCAATTTACGGAGATTGGTGAGCACAGCTTTTCAGGCATGGGGTCCGCTATTAATCGCGATGTGCCCCCTTATATGACGGTGGCAGGTAATTACGCGACTGCTTATGGAATTAATAAAACCGGATTAAAGCGCCGGGGGTTTTCACAATCAACCATTCGAGCTCTGCATAAAGCCTATCGAGTTATGATTAAATCTCATTTACCGCGAGAAGAAGCCACAGCACAACTAAAGGACCTCATTGAAGACCATCCTGAGGTCGAGCGATTTGTGTCATTTATTCTCAGTTCGACACGTGGCGTAGTTAGATAGAATTTAAGGTAACAGGAGTTCTTCAATCAGCTTGGCAACGTTCATTGCGCCGCCGCCTTGTCCCATTTTTTCTTTTACCTCGTTGAGCTGTTTTTTCATCTTTTCCTTGTAATCTGAATCAAATAGCAGGCGTTGCATTTCTTCGGCAATACGTTCCGGTCTCGCTTCTCGCTGGACAAACTCTTGTACAATGCGCTGGCCGTAAACGACATTCACCAGACCAATGTCCGGAATAGTAATCATGCGCTTTAAAATCAAATAGGAGAGTGGATTAATCCGGTATGTGATAGCCATCGGAGTACCCATGAGCGCTGCTTCAAGCGTGGCTGTGCCAGAGGCGCATAACAGTGCATCACTTGCATGCATCACATCGTAAGAGTGGCCATTAACAAGGTGAAGATGGCTTTTGAGTCGATTGCTGATCAGATCTTTTATGCTTTGAATATCCAGCGTTTCAGCGATTGGCAGCACAAAGTGAATATCTTGTCTTGCTTTTTCAATCAGTTCAGCAGTCTCTAGCATAGTAGGGAGAACGCGCTGTACCTCACCTTTGCGACTACCCGGCAATAAGCCAATACAGTGAGCGTTAGGATCAACCCCAAAAAATGTTTTGGCTGCTTGAACACTCATGGATGGTTTGACTTCATCAACCAATGGGTGCCCTACAAAACGGACAGGAATGTTTGCTTCTTGATAAAAGGTTTCTTCAAAGGGAAAGAGTACCGCCATCATATCAACCAGTTTGCCGATTCGTTTAACACGTTTTTTTCGCCATGCCCACACCTGCGGGCTAATATAGAACAGTACCTTAATGCCGAGCTGCTTGGCGGTTTCAGCCAGTTTTAGGTTGAAGTCAGGGTAGTCAACGAGCACCAATAAGTCAGGGGGATCGTCACGAAGTCGTGCTCTCAATTCTTCGAGTTTGGCGAGTAACTGTCGGTAATGAATGAGAACCTCGACGATACCGACAACAGCGATATCCCGGCAGTCGACAATCAGCTCCATTCCCAGCCGTTCGAGTTGGGGGCCTCCAAGTCCGTAGAGCTGGCAATGCGTTCCTCTTTTTTGTAGTGCCCTGATCACGGCGGCTGCGTGCATGTCGCCCGAAGCTTCTCCAGCGGAAATCATGATTTTATGGGACATGGCAGTGATTAGTGCTGTGCGTTCGCAATGAGGTGAGTGATGAAGTCAATGTCTTGGTGGGGGAGTTCTGGGTAAATTGGAAGAGAGAGACATTCGGTGGCAATTTGCTCGGCAACAGGTAACTGGAGTTCCTGAGTGTTTGAAAATGCTTGCTGGCGATGTAACGGGATGGGGTAATAAATCGCAGTTGCAACTTGGTGTTGCCGTAGAGTTTCCGCCAGTTGATCGCGAGACTGTGATCGCAGGGTATATTGATGAAAAACATGAGCGTGTGGGGTAAGTAATGCTGGCGTAGAGACATCTTTTAAGGAGGAGAGGGCAGCGTTATAGGCCGCAGCGACCTGCCAGCGCGCTTCATTGAAACGGTCAATTTCCTTTAACTTGCAGCGAAGAATAGCCGCTTGTAATTCATCCAGACGGCTGTTGTAGCCGACCATGGCATGTTCGTAGCGTTTTTTGCTGCCGTGATTTCTGAGAGTGTAAATTTCTTCAGCTAATGTTTGATCATTCGTTGTAATCAAGCCACCATCACCGTAACAGCCAAGATTTTTGCTGGGGAAAAAACTAAAACAACCGGCATTCCCTATAGTGCCTGTTTTTTGCCCGGAAATAGATGCGCCGAATGATTGAGCACAGTCTTCAATCAGTAATACCTGGTGTTTCTTTGAAATCGCTTGGAGGGTTGGCATATTTGCTGGGCGCCCGTAGAGGTGTACAGGAATAATCGCCCGTGTTGCAGGGGTGATAGCAGATTCTACGGCAGCCGGGTCTAAATTAAATGTATCGGGCTCAATATCAACAAAAACAGGTTTGGCGCCGACGTAAGCAATCGCTTCAGCCGTTGCAATAAACGTGAATGTACTGGTGATGACTTCGTCGCCTTCTGAAATCCCTAAGCCTCGAAGAGCCAAATGAAGTGCGTCAGTGCCGGAGTTACAGCTAATTGCAAACTGGCAACCAAGGTAGTCAGCGACTTCTTTTTCAAAGGCCTCAACATTGTGCCCCAGAATAAACTGGCCGGAACTTAGTACTTCGTTGATAGCCTGATCAATCTCAGGCTTTAGGTTGGTGTATTGGGCTTTTAAATCAACCATCGGGATCATGAAGGTACTCCCAAAAAAGGCCATATTTTGGGTGATTTACCGATGGCTGTCTAACTTTTCCTGAAACTGACAGTTGGTAGGCTCACTATGTAGATGAAGAGACAGAGGTCTTGATCGCTGCTTGGGATTTTGGCCGGACATCCCCGACATAGTGTTCAAAGTAATCCAGCAGCTCGTTAATGTTCTTATGTTGATCAAACATTGCAGAGACTTTGTTTTGGGCATTGTCGCTTAATTGTTTTGCGAAATGCGTGTCTTCAATAATGCGGTTTATTGCATTGGCAAGACTATCGGGATCATTTGATGGTACTAAGAGGCCTTCTTCTCCATCAGTGATAAGTTCGGGGATCGCGCTCACGTTTGTGCTGATCACAGGTACGCCAAATGCCATTGCTTCGGCCAGAACATTCGGAATACCATCTGGCGGTGCGCCAGGTACCATTCGGCAGGCTAGAACAAATGTGTCTGCGTTTTGAATTTCGGTCATCACATCTTCAAAAGCCATCATGCCCAGAAATTCCACTCTTTCGGAAATGTCCAGTTTATCGGCCAGGGCTTTTAAAGGCCCTTCTTCAGGGCCTGAGCCAATCAGCCTGACTTTAATATCCGCTCCTTTGTCGATCAGTTGTTTACTTGCCCGGAGGAGATCATCGTGGCCTTTGGTCGAAACGAGCCGGCCAATTGTGAGCAGAGTTTTTGGTCCTTGATCTTTGATTTGATACGGGGGAGAAGATTCAATGCGTTCCCAAACCTTCGGGTCAAGACCATGGTAGTTGAGGTGAATATCGGCCGGATGGCTGTGATTCATTTTATCTTTCAGGTGGTTACAGAAAAAACCTGTGCAAACAACAGTAAATTTTGCGTCACTGAGTTTTTTCTCTAACAGTTTGTTTTTGGAAAAAATATCTTCCCCATGGATTGCTGCAGACCAGGTGAATCCTTCTACCTTTGCCAGCATCCAGCAAGCGGTGGTAGGCACATTGGCCCAATGCCCATGAATATGTTGAATGCCCTTTTCTTTCATGATTTTCCCAAAATGAAAGGTAATAGGCAGGATGGCAAAAGACTTCAGTAATTCTTTGGGGCGATGCAGGCCGGCGAGTGTTAATTGTCCGATCATGGTCAACATTTTGATAGGGTGTCGGATGAGCGAAGAGAAGAACGCACTGACTTGCGGAAGTCCCAGTAGTGGGGAATAGTGCGTTTTTTTGTTCATAAGCCGCTTAGCCGCGTCAATAGTGACGGGGTCTCGCGGGTATTGGAGAGAGTAAATCTCGAAATCGAGCTGGTGTCTATCTAAGGCATCCAGTTCACGGACAATGAATGTCTCGTGCAGCTCCGGAAACATGGAAATGATAATACCTATTTTTTGCTTCATACCCATCCTTACGATCGTCAACGCTTAAAAATTTGAAACAAGGATGTTATGTTAGCGCTGTTTTGCGTATTGCTGATTACAGCACAAACTCACTAAACTTTTATCAAGCCTTGTTATTTTTATGATGTGGTTCGATTTTAGGACAGCGTGAGTGCCACTCAGCGATAAAGTTTAGCAGAGCCCAAGTTGAGCCAGCATAATTTCATCGTCAAAGCTTGGTTTCGGCTTCTCTGGGCAGTGCAGTGTTTGCTCAACCCGACCTTCTTGGATGGATTCTAAGTGAACATCAAACTGCCACAGGCGATGAATGTGTTTTAATACTTCACTGGCTGAGTCAGCAAGGGGTTGTCGCTGATGTTGGATATGCTGCAGCGTGAGCGAACGATCTCCGGTAATGTCGACATCGTAAACTTGAATATTCGGTTCATTGATACTCAAGTTATATTGCGCCGCCAGATTTTCCCGTATTAATTGATAGCCTGCGTCATCGTGAATTGCCGTGACCTCAATATGCGTATTGTGATCATCATTTAAGATAGAAAAGAGTTTAAAGTCGCGAATCACTTTGGGTGATAAAAATTGTAAAACGAAGCTTTCATCTTTGAAGTTTTCCATAGCAAAGTGAAGTGTTTTAACCCAGTCTGTCCCTGCAAAGTCAGGGAACCACTTTTCATCTTCGGGTGTTGGATTTTCACAAATACGGCGGATGTCCTGCATCATGGCAAACCCGAGTGCATAGGGGTTGATGCCGGAGTAATAAGGGCTATCGAATGAGGGTTGGGCAATCACTTGTGTGTGTGACTGCAGGAATTCCAGCATAAAGCCATCGGTTACTTTTCCCTCATCGTAAAGCTCGTTCAACAGCGTGTAGTGCCAGAATGTTGCCCAGCCTTCATTCATGACCTGAGTTTGGCGCTGAGGATAAAAGTATTGTGCAATTTTTCGCACGATGCGCACGACTTCCCGCTGCCAGGGTTTGAGTAGTGGCGCCTTCTTTTCGATAAAATAGAGGACATTTTCCTGGGGTTCTTCGGGGAAACGTTGCTTTTCTTTTTGAGGTTTTGCCCGCTCGGGGACAGTTGCTCGCCAAAGTTCGTTGACTTGGGTTTGCAGATACGCTTCCCGTTCTTTTTGGCGTTTCATTTCCTCCGCAGCGGAAATAGGGTAGGGGCGTTTGTAGCGGTCAACTCCATAGTTCATCAGGGCGTGGCATGAGTCGAGCAGCTCCTCCACTTCCGTAACACCATAGCGTTCTTCACATTGGCGAATGTAGTTTTTAGCAAACACCAGATAATCGATGATGAGTGATGCGTCCGTCCAGGTTTTAAACAGATAATTGTTTTTGAAGAATGAGTTGTGACCATAACAGGCATGTGCAATGACGAGTGCCTGCATAGTCATACTGTTTTCTTCCATTAAATAAGCGATACAAGGGTTTGAATTAATAACAATTTCGTACGCAAGTCCCATCTCGCCTCGTTTATAACTTTGCGAGGTAGAAACAAATTGTTTACCAAATGACCAATGGTGGTAGCCCACCGGCATGCCCACTGAAGAGTAAGCATCCATCATTTGCTCCGATGAAATCACTTCAATTTGGTTCGGATAGGTATCCAGCTGGTACTTTTCTGCAATTTTGCCAATTTCCCGGTTGTATTCTTCGATCAGTTCGAATGTCCATTCTGAACCTTCTGAGATGGGTTTTCGAGTATCGGAGGTCATGCTGCTCTCCTTTGGAAAAGGTCGCGAAAGACATGATAAATCTGATCAACAGACATAATTTTTTGCATGGCAAAATGGTCGCCATACTCTTCTTGTACCTGTTCAAACTGCTTCCAAAGCGCCTGTTCCATACGCGGGGTAATCTCAACATAGGCATAGTATTGGGTGTAGGGCAGAATTTTGCTCTTGAGCAGATCTGCACAGAGCGGGGAGTCATCATCCCAGTTGTCACCGTCCGAAGCTTGCGCCGCATAGATGTTCCAGTCCGTTACTGGGTAACGGTCTTCAATGATTTCTGACATCAACTTTAAGGCGCTTGAGACGATTGTCCCGCCCGTTTCCCGGGAGTAGAAAAACTCTTCTTCATCCACTTCTTTTGCACTGGTGTGATGGCGAATAAAGACCACATCAATTTTTTTGTAATTGCGTTGCAGAAAAAGGTACAGCAGAACAAAAAATCGTTTTGCCATATCTTTCATGATCTGGTTCATGGAGCCAGAAACATCCATCAAACAAAACATGACTGCCTGAGAAGAAGGAGCCGGCTGTTTAACATGCAAGTTGTAGCGCAAATCGTAGGGGTCTAAAAAAGGGATTTTTCGGATCCGCGCCTCAAGGCAGTTAATTTCTTCCTCGAGATCGTGAATATGTTTTTGATCATGAGGGTAGGACTGCTCAAGCAGTGATTGGAGTTCGGCTTTTGCCTCTTTTAACCGGCGCCGGGACGATCCTCCAAGTGCAATTCTTCGGGAAAGTGATGTCCGCATGGAGCGTACAATATGCAGTTTTGACGGAGTACCGTCGCTGACAATACCCGCGTGCTTGTATTCAAAAGATTCGGTACCCAAGAGCTTCTTTTTGAGCATGTTGGGCAGTTCCAGATCTTCAAACAGGTAATTTAAAAACTCTTCCTGGCTGATTTGAAAGACAAAGTCATCATTACCTTCACCGGTATTGCTGGCTTTGCCTTCACCGGCACCACTTCCTGAACCGCCGCCTTGCCGTTTAATTTTGTCGCCCGCTACAAATTCCTTGTTACCGGGGTGAACAATTGTCTGTCGGCCGCCGGCACCATGGTGAAACCGGGGCTCAGAGACATCTTTGCGGGGAATGCTGATTTCTTCCCCGCTGTCCATATCAGTGATGCTGCGATTGCGAATCGCATCTGAAACAGCGCCTTTAATGTGTTTCCTGTAGCGTTCCAGAAAGCGCTGCCGGTTAACAGCACTTTTGTTTTTGCCATTTAACCGACGGTCGATAACATAGGTCACGGGTTTTTCCTCGTGTTACTGCGATTTTCGTACACGTAAATACCATTCTGAAAGAAGGCGAACCTGCTTTTCGGTATAGCCGCGCTCTACCATACGTGTCACAAAGTCCTGATGTTTTTTCTGATCATCAGCCGACGCTTTGGGGTTAAAGGAGATCACAGGCAGCAGGTCTTCTGTGTTTGAAAACATTTTCTTTTCAATCACAGTGCGAAGTTTTTCGTAGCTCAGCCATGATGGGTTCTTGCCCGCATTACTTGCTTTAGCGCGCAAGACGAAATTCACCACTTCGTTACGAAAGTCTTTTGGATTGCTAATACCCGCCGGTTTTTCAATTTTCTCCAGCTCCTCATTCAGGGAAGCACGATTGAAGTTTTCCCCGGTTTCCGGATCCCTGTATTCCTGATCCTGTATCCAAAAATCCGCGTAGGTTACATAGCGGTCAAAAATATTTTGACCATATTCTGTGTAGGATTCGAGATAAGCTGTTTGAATCTCTTTGCCAATGAACTCGATGTACCGGCTTGCAAGATATTCTTTAATGTATTGCAAGTACTTATCGTGTGTTTCCTGGGGAAATTGTTGTTGTTCAATTTCCTGCTCAAGCACATGCATTAGGTGAACAGGGTTTGCAGCGACCTCGGAGTGATCATAGTTGAACACTTTGGAGAGAATTTTGAACGCAAATCGTGTGGATAGGCCATTCATCCCTTCATCAACACCTGCGGTATCACGGTATTCCTGATACGATTTTGCTTTTGGGTCGATGTCTTTCAGATTTTCTCCGTTATAAATACGCATTTTGGAATAAATGCTGGAGTTTTCAGGTTCTTTCAATCGGGAGAGAACGAACAGGCTGGCAAGCATTCTCAAAGTATCGGGCGCGCAATGCGCATCGGCCAACGAACTGCTTTCCAGTAACTTTTTATAAATGTTGACTTCCTCATCGACACGAAGGCAATAAGGCACTTTGACGATATAAACTCGATCGATGAAGGCTTCATTATTTTTGTTGTTTTTAAAGCTTTGCCATTCAGATTCGTTTGAGTGCGCAAGAATGATGCCTTGGAAAGGGATGCTGCCGATGGCCTCTGTGCCATTGTAGCTGCCTTCCTGTGTTGCAGTTAACAAGGGGTGCAACACCTTAATCGGTGCTTTGAACATCTCAACAAACTCAAGCAACCCCTGGTTGGCTTTACATAACCCACCTGAATAGGCATAGGCATCAGAGTCATTTTGGGAAAACTCTTCGAGCTTGCGTATGTCGACTTTACCGACCAGTGATGAAATATCCTGATTGTTTTCATCGCCGGGCTCAGTTTTTGCGACAGCGGTTTGATCCAGAATAGAAGGGTAAAGTTTTACAACACGGAACTTGCTGATATCACCGCCATATTCGTGAAGCCGTTTAATGGCCCAGGGAGACATATGTCCCTGAATGTAGCGGTGCGGAATACCATAATCTTCTTGAAGGATATCGCCGTCTTCTTCGGGATTGAAAAGACCCAGTGGCGACTCATTAATTGGCGAGCCCTTAATGGCATAAAAGGGAACTTTTTGTATCAGTGCTTTAAGCTTTTCAGCTAAGGAAGATTTTCCACCGCCCACCGGCCCAAGCAAGTACAGAATTTGTTTCTTTTCCTCAAGTCCCTGAGCGGCATGTTTGAAATAGGACACAATATGCTCGATCGCGTCTTCCATGCCGTAGAAGTCTTTGAATGCGGGATAGCGCTTAATGATTTTATTCGAAAAGATACGGCTTAGGCGTGAGTCTTGAGCGGTATCAATCAGTTCTGGCTCACCAATTGCGAGTAGCATGCGCTCTGCAGCGGTTGCATAAACAGAGGAGTCAGATTTGCAAAGTTCCAAATACTCTTGAATAGAGTACTCTTCGTGGCTGTTTCTCTCGTACTTATCCTGGTAGTGATTAAATATACTCACGGCGACCTCCCGGTTCGATCTGTTAACAGCAAATTGCTTCAGTTAGTCAATCACCCATCACCCGAAAAAATTATTCGTCACCTCTAATTTCTTTTTAGGACACTTATTTTTGGCCTAAATTCCATTCAACGAAAGTTTTGTTCACCTTTTATTTATACCTAAAGCAAAATACATGCAAATTAAATTTCATTCAGGTAAAGCGTTTGAATGATTCCTTTTTAAACAAAAGCTTAGATTGATTTTATTTATTTTATAGTGAAAATCGTGAAATCAAATGACCGTTTAGCAGTGTTTTTTTCTAGAGAAAACCTGTTGATGGCCGAGGACAAACCCTCGGTGTGTAACGTCAATGTGCACAGCTGCACTGTTCGGTAGCACAATACTTTGCTCGAGCGAGCATTGTGAATTTGGAGCGCCCCAAAATAGGACATTATGGAAAGTAAGCCTGCCTCAAGTGACAAAATAATGCCGTCAATAAATTGTGGCACCCGACAATTTTGGCGGTTGACCATCGAATCAGCCTTGAAGCATTCACCGAGCATCTTGGCGATATGATACCATCATTCCAGTCATGACAAAGGGTTGTGTGCGGATAAATGATTACGGAAAGTTATGTTGCGGGGGTTGATGAAGCCGGTCGTGGACCCTTGGCGGGAAGTGTTGTTGCCGCCGCTGTCGTGCTTTCGACAAGTACACCGGTTGATGGTCTGAATGACTCAAAAAAACTGAGTGAAAAAAAACGGATACAGCTCGCAACTGTAATTAAAGACCAGGCATTAAGCTGGTCAGTTGCGGAGGCCAGTGTGGCTGAAATTGATCAGTTTAATATTTTGCATGCTTCTATGCTTGCTATGAAGCGGGCCATTGAAGGGCTGGCTCTAAAGCCGGACTCTGCTGAAGTCGACGGCAACCGCTGTCCCGATGTCGACATACCTTGCCGGGCTATTGTGAAAGGAGACGCTACTGTAGCTGCGATCAGTGCCGCGTCGATCTTGGCCAAAGTTGCGCGTGATGCGCAGATGATCGAATTAGACGCCCTCCATCCAGAATACGGGTTTAGGCAGCATAAAGGCTATCCTACCCGGCAGCATCTGGCTGCACTCGCTCGATATGGCTGTTTACCGGTGCATCGCACCAGTTTTGCCCCCGTGCAACGCATCCTTAAGCAAGGCACTTTATTATGAGCCTGGCGCCTAAATTCATTCATCTAAGGGTGCATACCGAATACTCAATGGTAGATGGTATCGTTCGGATTAAACCGCTGATGAAAAAAGTGGCCCAAACGATGCCGGCCGTCGCATTGACTGATCAGAGCAATCTTTTCGGAATGGTAAAATTTTACCGGGAAGCCTTGAATCTCGGCATAAAGCCCCTCATTGGTGTGGACTCTTGGGTGCAAGGGGAAGAGGGCGAGGTCTCTCCCATCGTTTTACTGTGCTTGAATGACGAGGGCTACCAAAACTTGACTCGGCTGGTTTCTCGCTCTTATCAGGCGGGGCAACAGGCAGGCCGAGCGATTATTCAACGCAGCTGGCTTGTGGGACAAACAGAGGGGCTGATTGCCTTATCTGGTGGCAGGCTAGGCGATATTGGTCAAGCACTACTCCGAGGTGATCGAGAAAAAGCCTTACAGGCAACCGCTGATTGGATGGGACTTTTCCCCGACTGTTTTTATCTGGAACTGCAAAGAACTGGGCGTGACGGCGAAGAGACTTACCTGCAAGGCGCACTTGATATCGCGGAGGTCATGGAATGCCCGGTGGTTGCGACCAACGATGTCCGTTTTCTTGAAAAAGAAGATTTCGAAGCGCATGAAGCTCGCGTTTGTATTAATGAAGGCCGGGTATTAGACGATCCGCGCCGTGAACACCGCTACTCTGAAGAGCAGTACCTGCGTTCCGCCGATGAGATGCTCGAGCTTTTTGAGGATCTTCCTGAGGCGCTCGAAAACACCGTCGAAATCGCAAAACGCTGCACACTGGAAGTGCGTTTAGGGGAAACGTTTCTTCCCAACTTTCCCATTCCTGAAGGGTTCACAACGGAAGCGTATTTTACCCAACAAGCAAAAGCCGGGCTTGAAGCGCGTTTGTTAGAGTTGTTTGACCCCAGTGCCTCCAACTTTCCTGAAGTACAGAAAACCTACAGCGAACGCCTGCAAATTGAATTGGACGTCATTATAACAATGGGGTTTCCCGGCTACTTCCTGATCGTTGCAGATTTCATTGAGTGGGCAAGAAATAACGATGTGCCGGTCGGGCCGGGCCGGGGATCCGGTGCGGGCTCTCTGGTGGCGTATGCCATGGGTATCACGGACCTCGATCCTATCGAATATGATTTACTCTTTGAACGGTTCTTGAACCCGGAGCGGGTTTCATTGCCTGACTTTGATATCGACTTTTGTATGTTAGGGCGGGACCGCGTGATTGATTATGTATCCCGCCAGTACGGAGCCGATAAAGTATCTCAAATCATCACATATGGCACGATGGCCGCCAAAGCTGTGGTACGCGATGTTGGTCGGGTAATGGGACACCCTTATGGATTTGTGGACAAAATTGCCAAAGCGATCCCCTTTGAAATTGGAATGACCTTGAGCAAGGCGATGGACGAGTCCGAGGACCTGGCCAAGCTTCATGATGCGGACGAAGAAGTACAAGAAGTAATCAAGCTGGCAAAATCGCTGGAAGGTATTACGCGTAATGCCGGCAAGCACGCCGGCGGGGTTGTGATTGCACCTTCGTCATTGACCGACTTTACGCCGCTTTATTGTGAAGAAGACGGTTCGGGGTTGGTGACTCAATTTGATAAGGATGATGTTGAAGCTGTCGGTCTTGTGAAGTTTGACTTTTTGGGTTTGAGAACGCTGACAATCATTGATCAAGCGGTCAAACTCATTAACAAGACACAGTCCGAAGCGCTCGACCTCAATAACATCCCACTCGATGACCCGGCGGCCTTCCGTGTTTTGAAGAACGCAGAAACCACCGCAATCTTTCAGCTGGAATCGCGTGGAATGAAGGAGTTGATCAAGCGGCTCCAGCCCGATTGTTTTGAAGACATCATTGCCCTGGTCGCGCTGTATCGTCCTGGCCCCTTACAGTCCGGCATGGTTGATGACTTCATCGCGCGGAAACATGGTCATGAACCGGTTGTGTATCCTCACGCGGACCTGGAACCGGTCCTCAAACCCACTTACGGGGTGATCCTTTACCAGGAACAGGTGATGCAGATTGCCCAGGTCTTGGCAGGTTATACCCTGGGCGGCGCCGATATGCTGCGTCGGGCTATGGGCAAGAAGAAACCTGAGGAGATGGAAAAGCAACGAGCTATTTTCACAGAAGGCGCACTAACCCGTGGGATTGATGAAGAGACTGCGACCTACATTTTTGACCTAATGGAAAAATTTGCCGGGTATGGGTTCAATAAGTCGCACTCGGCAGCCTATGCGTTACTTTCGTATCACACGGCGTGGTTGAAGGCACACTTTCCGGCGGCTTTCATGTCTTCTGTGTTGTCTGCGGACATGGATCATACCGAAAAGGTAGTGACGCTGATTGAAGAATGCCGAAACATGTCCCTCGAAGTCTTACCCCCGCATGTCAACCACTCTGCTTTTCGCTTTACACCCGTTTCTGATGTTCAGATCCGCTACGGGCTGGGTGCGATTAAAGGTGTTGGCGAATCGGCGCTCGACCTTGTTCTCGAAGAGAGGGAAAAGCAAGGTGATTTCACCAGTCTGGATGATTTGTGCCAGCGTACGGACTCCCAAAAAGTGAACCGCCGCGTGCTGGAGGCACTCATCCGTGCTGGCGCACTGGACGGTTTAGGTCTTAACCGCGCCACGATGATGCACTGTTTGGCGCAGGCGATCAAAACGGCTGAGCAACAGCGCCGTGATCATGTGAGTGGACAGGTCGATATGTTTGGTATGCCGCTTAGCTCGGCTGCCGCCACAGAAACCTATGCGGTTAACCTGCAACCTGAGTGGCAGGATGATGAAAAACTACGGGCAGAAAAGGAGACGCTCGGTCTTTATCTCAGTGGCCACCCGATCTCTCAACACCTGCCGGAACTGAGTCAATACACAGACGGCAGACTGGCTGATCAAATGGATCGTTATCAGGCTCAATCTGCCAATAGCGGTTTCGGAAAAGGGCGCAAGCGAGGCGTCAGTGTGACAGCAGCCGGCTTAATCCTTGCGATACGAACAAGGAATACACAGCGTGGTGGAAAGATGGCTTTTATCACCCTGGATGATCAGGCTGGACGGGCTGAAGTCACTATCGGGCAAGAGCTGTTTGCTGAGCAAGGTGAGCTTATTCGCATGGATGAGCTGTTAGTCGTGAGAGGTGAGTGGCGGTATGACGATTTTAATGGAGGCTATCAATTAAGAGCGAATGCACTTTATTCTTTGGAACAGGCACGCGCTCATTTCTCCCGTTTTCTTGAAGTTAACCTACTCCAGCAAACGGCGCAAAACGGATTTATGGATGCTTTTAGCCAACTGATAGCGGAATACCGGGAAGAAAAAGAAGAAGCATGCCAGGTGCGGATCAAGTACCATACGCCGAATGCCTCCGCCTGCCTGGAGTTGGGGGAAACATGGCGGGTTCGTCCAGCTGATAATTTACTCATTCAACTCAAAAAACTGGTGGGTGAAAATCAAGTTGCTTTATTAACGGGACGTTGACACCATGAATTCATCAGCGTTGTCTGATTTATTTCAATAACTAATCAATTTTTGAATAAATTTATGAATGCAAACTTTTTGGAATTTGAACAACCTATTGCCGAGTTAGAAGCCAAAATCGAAGGCCTGCGCTATGCCACGGGCGACGTTGAAGTCAATATCGGTGAGGAAATTCAGCGGCTGGAGTCAAAATGTGAAGCGCTGACGAAATCCATTTTTGCCAAGTTAACTCCCTGGCAAATCTCGCAGCTGGCTCGGCATCCACTTCGTCCCTACACGCTTGACTACATTAAGCGTATTTTTACGGACTTTGAAGAGCTGCATGGAGACAGAGCATTTGCGGATGATGCGGCGATAGTCGGTGGTATTGGGCGGCTTGATGGGCAATCCGTGATGGTTATCGGGCATCAAAAAGGGCGGGATACCAAAGAAAAAATAAAACGAAATTTTGGTATGCCCAAGCCTGAAGGCTATCGTAAAGCCAAGCGGCTGATGACTATGGCGGAGCGTTTTAAAATGCCTGTACTGACCTTTATTGATACACCAGGCGCCTACCCGGGTATTGATGCTGAAGAGCGCGGACAAAGTGAGGCGATTGCGCATAATCTATTTGTAATGGCCAATCTTAAGGTGCCTATCATTTGTACGGTGATAGGTGAAGGGGGCTCAGGGGGGGCTTTGGCTATTGGTGTTGGGGACTGTGTCAACATGCTCCAGTATGCGACGTATTCGGTTATTTCTCCTGAAGGATGTGCATCGATTTTATGGAAATCGTCTGAAAGAGCAGCCGATGCCGCCTCAGCAATGGGTATTACTTCTGATCGATTATTGGAGATGGAACTTGTTGATCAGGTGATCAATGAACCGCTTGGCGGAGCACATCGGGATGTCGACGCGATGGCCGGATCAATCAAGGCATCACTGCTGAGTGCCCTGACAGAAGTAGGCGCTTTATCCGCAGACCATTTGATTGCCCGGCGGACTGAAAAAATTAACAGCTTCGGCCGATTCAAGGACATCGCATAGCTTTTGATGGGTTAGGCACAACACAATGTCTCTATCCATTAATGAGCCGGTGTCCCGTGCTATTTGTCAGGCTACTGAGTTTTCTCAGACGTCACCTTGGTTAATTGCGTATAGCGGTGGTCTTGATTCACACGTCTTGCTTCACGCATCGGCCAAACTACTTCAGCAAGGTCGTGCACCTTCAATTTCTGTGATTCATGTGGATCATGGCTTGCAGGCCGAAAGTAGGCAATGGGCAAAGCACTGTGCTCAAGTGGCTGCTCACCTTCATCTTCCGTTAGAACAATTCACTGTTACAGTGCCGCAAAATGCTGGAGAGAGTCTTGAAGCGGCAGCACGCCATGTCCGTTATGGAGTGTTTGAGAAGGTGCTGCCAAAGGAAGGCCTTTTACTCACGGCACATCACCAGATTGATCAGGTTGAAACTGTTTTTTTACAGCTGTTACGGGGGGCTGGACCCAAGGGGCTGGCGGCAATGCCGCTGCGTAAACCTTTTGCACAAGGCTGGCATGTGCGGCCATTTTTAATGCTTAATCGTACAGCGTTGGAAGAATATGCAGAGTATAGGGGTAGGATCTCGTGCCT
>OBIC01000111.1_pt1 | contig 37872 bp, 33 predicted proteins | sample 1519831 | NCBI WGS metagenome assembly OBIC01 (sample SAMN03019805, study PRJEB22545) | beach sand metagenome | biome: beach; feature: sea beach; material: beach sand | place: USA: Municipal Pensacola Beach, FL | collected 2010-10-20 | depth 40-45 cm m
GGTGAGGTTACGCGAGGGATACTGATCAATATTTGGGCGCAGTCGGGATCCGCGGGCCGATAACTGCCTAATATTGAGGCGGTGCGGGGTATTTTTTGCGCCGTTTAACGTGTCGCGCAGCGGTAGATATCCCGTTATGTGCGGCAAATACTCCTTGAATTCAATCACTTATATTCTTCTTACTGCGCCTGCCGCCGGCGGCTGGCACATGAGTTGCTACAGCAGATATCAGGACCGTACTTCGCGCATCCGCGAAGCCGATAGGTTTATCCAAGAGCTTGTCGTTATCGGGGCGAAAGCTGGGGGCTGCGTTGGCAACGAGGCCAGACATTAACTGTTCCTCCCCGGTTACGGATATTGCGCCACCGACATCAAGAAGCCCGCAACGTCGTGGTATTTGAAAGGGGTTTTCATGTCTTATGTCGCGCCACAGGAATTTGCCGCAAAAATGATAGAGGCCGGCGAATCCAAAATCTTCATGTCTGCCAAGGATACGCTGATCCGCGCCTATATGGCCGGTGCAATTCTTGCGCTTGCCGCCGCATTCGCGGTGACGATCACAGTGAATACGGGCAATCCGCTTGTCGGGGCGCTGCTCTTCCCGGTGGGCTTCTGCCTGCTGTATCTGTTGGGATTTGACCTTTTGACCGGCGTGTTCACGCTTGTGCCGCTGGCGCTGATCGCAAAGCGGCCCGGCTGTACAATGCCGGGGTTACTTCGAAACTGGGGGCTTGTGTTTATCGGAAATTTCGCCGGCGCGCTGACAACCGCGGTCTTCATGGCGATTATTTTCACCATGGGCTTCAGCGAGGAACCCAACGCCATCGGGCAGAAAATCGGGCATATCGGTGAATCGCGCACATTGGGTTATGCGGCGGCCGGCGCGTCAGGCATGCTGACCCTGTTTATCCGCGCGGTGATGTGCAACTGGATGGTGTCGACCGGTGTGGTGGCCGCGATGATGTCGACGTCGGTATCAGGCAAGGTCATCGCAATGTGGATGCCGATCCTGATCTTCTTCTATCTTGGCTTTGAACATTCCATCGTGAATATGTACCTGTTCCCCTCGGGCATCATGCTGGGCGGCGAGTTTACCTGGTACGACTATTTCATGTGGAACGAGATTCCGACCGTTATCGGCAATCTGGTGGGCGGTCTGACATTCGTCGGTGCGATGATCTATGCAACCCATTACAAGACATCGCAAAGCCGCAGGCCAGCCGACAGCTCGGCCGAAGGCAGTCATTTCGCGACGAAATAATCCGCAAATCCGCCCTGCCCCGACATAACGGGGCAGGGCACGCGGCTGAACGGGGCGCGCATCATGGCGGCTGAAAATGCCGATAAAATTGCTTCGTCTGTGCAAGGCGCACAGCTGGAAGTGGCGATCGGCCAGGCCTCGTCCGCCGGCGTCAAGAAACTCAATCAGGATTTTCATGGCGCGCTGATCCCCGAAAACCGCGCACGCCAGCTCAAGGGCATTGCCGCCGCGATCGCGGATGGCATTACACCAAGCCCTGTCAGTCACATCGCCGCGGAAACGGCGGTAAAAAGCTTCCTCCTCGATTATTACTGCACAAGCGATGCCTGGTCGGTGAAAACCGCCGCAAGCCGGGTGATCGAGGCGACCAATGCCTGGCTGCATAGTCAAAGCCGTTTCACCGAGGACGCCAATCGGGCGCATGTCACGACCTTCAGCGCCCTCGTCCTGAAAGGGCGCAGGGGATATATTTTTCACATCGGCGACAGCCGCATCTGGCGGGTTGCCGGCAGCGCCCTGGAATGTCTGACGGTCGATCATCGGTTAAAGATTTCCGATACGGAAACCTACCTCGCGCGCGCACTGGGCCTTGCACCATCGGTTGAAATCGATTTTCGCGACGTCTCCCTCGCGGTAGGCGATATCCTGGTTCTGACGACCGATGGCGTGCACGACTATCTCAGCGAGGCGCGCATCGCTGAGGTGGCGAGCGCTGCTGCAAATCTCGACGATGCGGCAGCACAGCTCATCGATGAGGCGCTGGCCGCAGGCAGCAACGATAATCTGACGATCCAGATCCTGCGCCTCGATCATCTTGGCGCACCTGATATGGAAGGGGCCGTCGACGAAATCGGCCAGCTTCCGATTGTCAGCCCGCCACAGCCACCCTGCACCATCGACGGTTTCCGTGTGATCCGCCAGCTGCATGCAAGCAACAGAAGCTATATCTATCTTGCGGAGACGGCGGAAACCGGAAAACGGGTCATTCTGAAATTCCCGTCGGTCGAGGTCGACGGCGACCGCCAGTTCCGGCAACGTTTCGCGATGGAGGAATGGGCCGCGCGCCGCGTCCGCTCACCCCATGTCATGTCGGCCTCCGATTGCAACGGCCCCAGAAGCAGCCTCTACCTTGTTTTCGACTGGATCGATGGCATCACACTCAGACAATGGATGCGTGACAACCCCAAGCCAGGCATTGCGACAGTGCGCGGCATCCTCGAACAGATCGGGCTGGGGCTGCAGGCGTTCCACCGCAAGGACATCTTGCATCAGGATCTCAGACCCGAAAACATTCTGATCGACGGCAATGGCACCGTGACACTGATCGATTTCGGGTCGGTGCGCATCGCAGGCATCGCTGAAACCATGCATACGCCCGACAATACGGATATTCTCGGCACCCACCAGTACAGCGCACCGGAATATTTCCTGTGGCAAGGCGGGTCGGAACGATCCGATATCTTCTCGCTCGGGGTCATCGCCTATGAAATGCTGACCGGGCGGTTGCCCTATGGCGCCCGGCTTGCCCGCGCCCGCACGACAAAGGCGCAAGCCGCGGTCAGCTATGCCCCGGCGCGCCAATTCAATGAGGCGGTTCCAGGCTGGCTCGAGCATGCGCTGTGCAAGTCGGTCGCGGTGCAGCCGGCGCAACGGCAGGCCGTTGTCTCAGAATTCATTGCCGATCTTCATCGCCCGCGATCCGATTTTCGATCCGGTGACTGGGTGCCGCTGATGGCGCGTGACCCGCTCCGCTTCTGGAGAACGCTATCGCTTATCCTGCTGGTCGCGCTGCTGACGCTTGGCTATCACCATTTCACCGGCATATAGACCCGCCTAATTGTTTTCGGTGAACCGGCAATTGCCGCAAGTTTCTTTGACCGAAACAGCCGCCCGCGCAACCCGCTTCATATCTGCGAAATTACAAATTGTAATTTTATAACATTTCACTATGCTGAATCCGTAATCATGGCGGGTCTATTTATGCGGTTTGTTTATCTTACATTCTTTCTGTTGCTGTTTTCGATGCCTGTCAGGGCCGCGACCGATACGACAGAGGGCGAGATTCTGGTCACCATCAAACCCCTGCACAGCCTTGTTTCGGCTGTCGCCGGGCCTGAGCAGAACGTTGCGCTGCTACTGACCGGAAACTACTCGCCACATGATTTTGCGCTGCGCCCCTCGCAGATGCGGCAATTGCAATCGGCGAAGGCTTTCTTCTATGTCGGGGAAGGGCTTGAAAGCTTTCTGCTGCAGGTGCTGCCATCATTGCCAAATGACCAGTTACGCGTTGCGGTTTCTCACTCACCATCTGTCAAACTCCTGCCAAGTCGGCGGGCAGGTATATGGCCGCAACAGCATGATGATCATCATAATTCAGATCATCATGACGCAATCCGCAACATTGATGATCATGAACATGATGATCACGAAAAGACGGATGATCATGACGACCATGGTCACGCGGCCCATGATCATGGCGGCGTGCATGATCCGCACATCTGGCTCGATCCGGCCAATGCCGCCCTCATCGCGGCCGATATCGCCGAAAATCTCGCGCGGGCCTTTCCTGAAAACCGGTCCCGTTACACTGCAAATGCCGCCACCTTGCAATCAAAGCTGGCCGCGCTCGATACAACGCTGCAAGCACGCCTTGAGCCGGTCAAAGGCAGGCCGTTCATTCAGTTTCACGACAGCGTGCAATATTTCGAAGCCCGCTACGGGCTCAAGGGCCTTGGCGCCATTAATCTGGAGCCGGACGATTCGCCTTCCGCAAGACGGATCGGCGATATCCAGAATCTGATCGCAGATCAGAATGTTCGCTGTGTCTTTCGCGAGCCGCAATATTCAGACCGGCTTGTCCGGATCGTTATCGCCGACAGCGGCGCGTCAAGCGCGACGCTTGATCCGCTTGGCGTCCCTTTTTCCCCTGGACCCGAGCTGTATTTTCAGTTGATGGAGGGCATTGCGACAGCAATGCGCGAATGTCTGGGATCGACCGCGCCCTAGGTGAAGCTGAAATGCGTCACAGCAGTTGGCCGGAATCGCATCCACCCCTGACAGCTAAAACGGTGCCCGGCATCCGAATCGGTTGACTCCCCGGGCCGCTCTTCTATCATTCGCGGATCGGCAGGCGCTTGCTGTTGCCGACATATACAGACGACCCTCGCGGGAGAGATCGGGCGCAGGTTCGGGGATTATTGTCCCGGACAGAAAGTACCCGACGCCGAAGGAGCAACCGCCCCGGAAACTCTCAGGCAGCCGGACCGCAAGGTGATGAAACTCTGGAAAGCAGGTGTGCGAAAGCGCGTCTCACCGAAGGGGTAAGCCGCCATATCGCTGATGATATGGCCGGTCAAATCTCTCAGGTTCCCGTGACAGAGGGGGCAGCCGCGAATGCATGGGGCATTCCCGGCGCTTCTGCGCGATTCCGCCCCCGCGGCCGCGCCATACGGGAGTTGAGTATATGGCCGCATCGCGCGCGCCCGAAGCATCAGGGACAGACCCGGCCGAACAAAGCGGACCATTGCGGCAAACCCCGCTGCATGCGCTGCATCTGCGCCTTGGTGCCAAGATGGTACCGTTTGCGGGCTATGACATGCCGGTGCAGTATCCGCCGGGAATCCTGAAAGAGCATCTGCACACCCGCACCGCAGCGGGGCTTTTCGATGTTTCGCATATGGGCCAGGCTGTGCTGCGCGCAAAGCCCGGCACCGATATCGCTGACAGCTTCGAACGGCTGGTGCCCGGTAATATCCGCGATCTGAAACCCGGCCAGATGCGCTACACGACCTTGCTGACCGAAGGGGGCGGCATCATCGACGATCTGATGGTGACCCGGCCATTTTCCCCCGAACATGCGGACAAACTTTTTCTCGTCGTGAATGCGGCGCGCAAGGCGGTGGATTTCGCACATATTTCGGCGGCGCTCGCCGATCTTGCCGAGTTGAAGCCGCTTGATGACCGGGCGCTGCTTGCCCTGCAGGGCCCGGCCGCCGCAAATGTTCTGAGCGCGCATATATCTCAGGCGCAGGCTTTGAGTTTCATGCAGGCACGGCGTGTCACCGTGCAGGACACAGATCTTATCGTCAGCCGCTGCGGCTATACCGGGGAGGACGGGTTTGAGATTTCAATCCCCGCCAGCCACGCCGCCGAATGGGCAGAAAAGCTGCTCGCTGCGCCCGAGGTTGAGCCCATCGGGCTTGGCGCGCGCGATTCCTTGCGGCTTGAGGCCGGTCTCTGTCTCTATGGCCATGACATCGATGAGACGACAACGCCGGTCGAGGCTGCGCTTTCCTGGTCGATCGGCAAACGCCGGCGCGTGGAGGGCGGCTTTCCCGGTGCCGCCATCATCCAGAAGCAGCTTGCCGAAGGCCCGCCACGGCTGCGCGTCGGACTTGCGCTGGAAGGGCGGGCACCGGCGCGCGAAGGGGCGGAAATCGTCGATACCGAGGGCCAGAAAATCGGCCTGGTCACAAGCGGCGGCTATGGTCCCTCGGTCGGTGGACCGGTTGCAATGGGCTATGTCGACAGCGCGTTTGCGCAACAGGACCGCATGCTTGCGATCCTTGTGCGGGGCAAACCGCTGCCGGCGCGCATCGTTGCCATGCCCTTCACGGAAAAACATTTTCATCGAAATGACTGAATTCACACACATCACCATGGATTTTAGCGAGCCGTCCCAAATGGCGGCAGAGGGAGTTGCGCGATGAGCGATATGCGTTTTACCGAAGAACATGAATGGATCCGGCTTGATGGGGATATCGGCACCGTCGGCATTACCGATTACGCGCAGGAGCAGCTGGGCGATATCGTTTTTGTCGAACTGCCCGAACTGGGCAAAACCGTCAAACAGGGGGATGAAATCGCGGTTGTCGAATCTGTGAAGGCGGCGAGCGAGATCTATGCCCCGGTGGCCGGCGAGGTGACCGACACGAATGGCGGGCTTGAAGATGCCCCCGAAACAGTGAATGCCGAAGCCGAAGGCGGCGGCTGGTTCTTCAAGATGCGCGTTACCGACCCTGGTGAGTTGTCGGCGTTGATGGATAGCGATGCCTATAAGAGCTACATTGCGGAGCTTGATTGATGCGTTATCTGCCGCTCACCGATGCTGACCGGAGCGCAATGCTTGCCCGGATCGGCGTCGACTCAATCGATGCGCTGTTTCGCGACGTGCCCGAAACCGCGCGCCGCGACGGGCTGATCGCCGATCTGCCATGCCATCAGGGGGAAATGCAGGTCGAGCAGCAGATGCGCGCGATGGCTGCAAAAAACCTGTCTGCGGGATCGGCGCCTTTCTTTTGTGGTGCAGGCGCTTATCGGCACCATATTCCCGCAACCGTCGACCATCTTATTCAGCGTTCGGAGTTTCTGACATCCTACACCCCCTATCAGCCGGAAATTTCACAAGGCACGCTGCAATATCTGTTTGAATTCCAGACCCAGGTCGCAATGCTGTCGGGCATGGATGTGGCAAATGCCTCCATGTATGACGGATCGACCGGCTGTGCCGAAGCGGTGCTGATGGCGGCGCGCGCAACCAAACGCAACAAGGCGGTGCTTGCCGGTGCGCTGCATCCGCAATATCGCGCCGTTGTACAGACGACCGCGCGCTTTGCGGGGATCGAGCTTGTGCTTGCCCCGCCACGCGCAGACGGGGCCGAGGATGTGATCGCCGCGATCGATGCGGACACAGCTTGCGTCGTTGTTCAGACACCTGACTTTTTCGGACATCTGCATGACTTGCGCCCCGTTGCGGAAGCCGCGCATGCGGCGGGCGCGCTGCTTGTTGCGGTAACGACCGAACCGCTGGCGCTTGCCGCCATCACACCACCCGGTGAGATGGGGGCGGATATTTTTGTCGGCGAAGGCCAATCGCTCGGGGTCGGGCTCAATTTCGGCGGCCCCTATCTTGGCCTGTTCGCCGCAACCGCCAAATTGCAGCGTCAAATGCCCGGCCGGCTTTGCGGCGTAACCGAGGATGTGGATGGACGGCGCGGTTTTGTCCTGACCCTGTCAGCGCGGGAGCAGCACATCCGTCGCGAGAAGGCGACCAGCAATATCTGCACGAATTCCGGTCTGTGTTGTCTTGCCTTCACGATCCACCTGTCGCTGCTCGGAGAAACCGGGCTTGCCCGGCTTGCCGAACTCAACCATCAGGCGGCGATCACGCTTGCCGACAAGTTGACGGAGATTGGCGGCGTCACATGCCTCAATGAAAGCTTTTTCAACGAATTCACCTTGCGACTGCCCAAACCGGCACGCCCGGTGGTGCAGCAAATGGCCGAACGCGGTGTGCTTGGCGGGGTGTCGGCGGCGCGGCTTCTTCCCGACATCGCCGAGATGGAAGACCTGTTGATCGTTGCAGCAACCGAGACGAACAGCCCCGAGGATATGGACAGTTTCGCAACCGCATTGAAGGAGGCCCTGGCATGATGCGACAGGGACGGCCCACACGCCCGGGCGATGCAGAGGCTTTGCCGGCGGATGAATTTGAGACCTTTTCGGGTCATCGCGGCCTGCAGCATGAGGAACCACTGATATTCGAACAGGACGCCGCGGGGCGTAGCGGCGTCGACCTGCCCGAACCACGCACCGACCTGCCTGACCGGCTGGGCACACTCAAACGGCGCGGCGCGGTTGGTCTGCCGGGGCTCTCCGAACCCCAGGTGATGCGGCATTTTGTGCGGCTCAGCCAGATGAACTATGCCATCGATGCGGGGCTTTACCCGCTTGGTTCCTGCACCATGAAGCATAATCCGCGCCTTAATGAGAAGATGGCGCGCTTACCTGGCTTTGCCGATATTCATCCGCTGCAACCGCAAGCCAGCGTGCAAGGCGCGCTTGAACTGATGGCGGAAGTCGGGCGCTGGCTCTGCGCCCTGACCGGCATGCCGGCTGTTGCCTTATCGCCCAAGGCGGGGGCGCATGGGGAACTCTGCGGTTTGATGGCCATCCGCGCGGCGCTGGACGCACGTGGCGAAACGCGTAACCGGGTGCTTGCCCCTGAATCAGCGCATGGCACAAATCCGGCAACAGCAGCCATGTGCGGCTACACCGTCGATCCGATTCCCGCCGATGCACGCGGCCGGGTGGATATGGCGGGGCTTAGGGAAAAGCTTGGCCCCGATGTTGCCGCGATCATGGTGACCAACCCCAATACCTGCGGCCTGTTTGAAACCGACATCCTGGAAATGGCTGACGCAATCCACGCGGCGGGCGGCTATTTCTACTGCGACGGGGCGAACTTCAACGCGCTTGTCGGGCGGGTGCGGCCGGGCGATCTTGGGATCGACGCCATGCATATTAACCTGCACAAGACCTTTTCGACGCCACATGGCGGCGGCGGGCCGGGGGCTGGGCCTGTCGTCTTTTCAGACGCGCTTGCCGCCTATGCGCCGCTCCCGCTTGTTCAGAAATCCCAGAGCGGCGAATTCAGCCTGGTCGAGCAGCTTGATGATACAAACGCCGACACAGCATTCGGGCGGATGACAGCGTTTCACGGCCAGATGGGCATGTTCGTGCGCGCCTATGCCTATATGCTGAGCCATGGGGCCGACGGACTTCGGCAGGTCGCTGAAGATGCTGTCCTGTCAGCCAATTACATTCAGGCCTCGCTTGAGGCGGATATGAGCGCCTCATATCCTGGCCCTTGTATGCATGAATGTCTGTTCGACGATCGGTTTTTGAAGGATACCGGTGTCTCCACCCTTGATTTTGCAAAGGCGATGATCGACGAGGGCTATCATCCGATGACGATGTATTTCCCGCTTGTCGTACATGGCGCATTGCTGATCGAGCCGACGGAGACGGAATCACGCGATGCGCTCGACCAGTTTATCGCGGTACTGCAGTCGCTGGCGCGCGATGCGAAAGCGGGCAATAGCGCACGTTTCACCGGCGCACCCTATCTGACGCCGCGCGGCAGGCTCGATGAAACCAAGGCCGCGCGCAAACCGGTCTTGCGCTGGCAACCGCCGGCTCCCGCCGAAGCAGCGGAATGAAAAAAGGCCCGGCAATCGCTTGCCGGGCCTCTTAATCAATTCAGCGCCAACCGCGGTGCTTATTCAGCAGCTTCCGCCTGCATGCGCCAGGATTCATTTCCCGCCGGCAGGTTGAACACGCCCGCGACATTGTCGCGCATGATCATCTGCCGCTGCTGTTCGGTCAGCCCGCTGGCATGATCGGCAAGCAGTTCCTGCGACAGCGGCCAGGTGGAATCGGTATGCGGGAAATCATTGGCCCACAAAAGCTGTTTGGCATCCATCATGCCTGCCTGTACCGACTGGAAGGCTGTCCAATCGTCCTGGAAAGTGGTCCAGACATTGGATTTGAGATATTCGCTCGGCAGTTTACTGAGCCCTTTGATGATACCGTCTTCCGCCGCATTGAAGGCCGCGTGATCCATCCGGTAGCGGTAATGCGGCATCCAGCCGGCATCGCCTTCCGCACAGACAAGTTTCAGCTTGGGGAACCGCTCAAACGCGCCGCCCAGCACCATCAGCCCGACCACATCCTGCACGGCGCGGATAATGGCAAGGAAGCCGTTCATCGGATGGCCGCGCCGTTCATCATAGATGCTACCGCCGCGTGAAGTCAGAATGTGGAAGCAGATCGGCAGATCAAGATCTACCGCGCATTCCCAGAGCGCGTCATAGTCGGGATGATCGTAATCCTCGTAACCGGGCATGCCGGGCATCATCATGCCGACCATGCCCATCTCCTTCGCGGTCCGAAAATCCTCAATCGCGCTGTCCACATCGCGCACCGCCGTCATGGCAAGTCCGAACAGCCGATCGGGCTGATCAGCGCAGAAAGTCTGCAGCCAGCGGTTATAGGCTTTCATGCAGGCATCTTTGTAATCCATGTCGCGATGGGTGCAGATCCCCATGCCAAGCGAGGAATAAATGATTTCCGCCGCAATCCCGTCGCGATCCATATCGGCCGCGCGGGCCTTGCCATTCCAGCCGCCTGCACGGGTTTCATCAAATGTCATCGCCTGGGCACGTTTGGCGCGTTCCGCAACAGTGCGCCCGGCACCATCGATAAAGCCGATTGGCGCAGTCTTGCGCATACCCTCGATCACATAGATATCGGCACCATCCTCACGCTTGACGATGCGCGGTGCGGTATCGCGATATTTCGGGTCGATAAAATCAACGTAACAGTTGGGCGGCTCGACAATATGTGAATCCGCTGAAATCGTGCCTCTGGGTATCATCCTGTCCTCTCCTCTTGCTTATTCTTCAATATCGTTGAGCTGACTATAACATAGTGACCAAGCAAGCGGCGAGCCCCGAACCGACAAGAGCTGCCTAACGCATAGACGACGGCCATCGCATGCTCAGGAAAAGTACGACAGGCCAAATAAAAATCCCGCGTTTCGCCTGCCCTGTTCGGACAGTACGAGACACGGGATCAAATGACACGCTGCTGATTGAGCCAACCGGGTCTTCTATATCGCAACACAGAGGCACCAAAGCTCCAGGTGGAGGAGCACTCAGTCAGACACTAACTTGCAATTGCGCCCTGCATGCCTTTCAGCGCCTTGTTGAACCGCCAGGAGCTATAGCTATCCTCACGGTCGACCGCGTTATAAACCGCATCGAGTGCGGTTTGCAGTTTGCGGGCTTTCGCATCGGAAACCATCTGCGCATCCACCATGGCCGCGATGATCGAATCCATCGCCATCGCAACCTGCTCTGCCGCGGCATAGTCGGCATATTCGCCTTCCAGGCCGGTCTTGATCAGACCCCCCAGAATCGCCTGCATGGCGTCCGCATCAAAGTTGTGCGATGCGAATTTCTGTACCAATTCATCGGTCAGCACACGCAAATCACGGGCTGCGGAAACCATTTGCGGCATGCCTTGCGAGGCGGCCTTGTGCAAGGCGCGGATCTTACCCGCCATTGCCTTGCCGCGCGCGGGCTCGACCGCATCCGCGACAATCCGCAACATCAGAAGGCTTGCGCCATTGACATGCGGCATGCCCGGCGTGCGATTGCCGGTACTTGTCGGCCGCCAGTCAACTTTACTCATCGATGAGTGGCACGCATGACAATCAAACAGCACAAGCTCGGGGAACATACCATCGCGGTTACGCTTGGGGTCGGTAAGAGCCGCCAGAAGTTCCCGCGCGGCAACCGCCTGCCCGACCGCCCATAGCTGGACGCCATCACTGACCTGCTTGCGCTTGCGGTAATCCTCGTCGATCACGAAATGCGCCGGCTGGATCTGTGTGAATGTGTCCAGCTCAAACGACATACGCGGATGCCCGGCCCCCATGATCCGATGGGTCACGAATTTGTCCTTATTGCCGAAATGGCAGGACAGACAAAGCTCCGCACGTGCAACCGGGTCGTCAGTCGGATATAGCCCAAGCGAGATATTTTCGGCATGGGGCGGGCCGACCGCATGGCTGCTCAACCATTTCTCGCTGCCGCCGTGACAGGCTTCGCATCCGACCCCTTCACTCAACTGAAAAGACGGTCCCCTTTGCGCGGCCGGCACATTATCGGCATGACAGTCAAGGCACAGATCCGCCTCATGGGCATTTTTCAAACCCAGATTGCGGGCAATCCGCTTCGATTCATCATTGAGCAGCACCTCATATGCCTTGGCATGCTTGTCCTTCCGTACCCAGGTGACATATTCGTTCAGCAATACCGTGGATTGCGTGAAACTTGTCACCGCGCCGTGGCAAGTACTGCTGGCACAGGAAGCAACCCCCAGATGCATGACCTTGTCATTCTGCGGCAATGGCGCGTCATCGGCGACTGCCTGCCCTGCCGCGACCATCCAGGCCAGCGCAATACCGGCCAATGCCAGACAAAAAAGCCGCCGGGCATTCAACATGCCTCTTTTTCCCCCGCCCATGCAAAGCATCGTGCAAGACCCCGCTGTCAGATGCGTCGATAATTCAGCTACAATAATAGGGTAAGACCTAATTGTGAGGTAAAATCAACTGCGTCGCTAAAATTTTATTGATAATTGTGGCATTACTGCATGTCTGTTACTGGCAAACAGACAATTTTCGACCATCATTGCCCAACATGGACCTGCGATAGTCCGCGCCGGGTGATTCGACAGACAATGTCGCGCCAAGAAGGCCAACATCGCAGCCATCACTTCAGTCAGGCAATTGTTTTGAGCAGTCAGACCGACAAGATTATCGATTATCTTCTGTCCCGCGGCGCGGTTGACGCGGCGCAGATTCGCCGTGCCGCGCGCGCGCGCGAGGCAAGCAAAGGCCGGGTCGATCTGGCGCTGACACGGCTTGGGCTTGTGGCTGAAAAAGCACTCGCGGAAGCCTATGCGGCAATCCTTGAGCTACCGCGTATCGCAGCCCGTGATTTTCCCCAGGCGCCGGTTCTGGACGGTGAGGTTTCGGTACCATTCCTGCGCAATTCGCGGCTGCTGCCGATCCGGGTTACGCCAGAGGCAGTCGCGGTTGCCGCCGCCGATCCCCTGGACAGGACTGCGATTGATGCCATCGGACTGGCACTCGGCCGGCCTGTCGAAATCTATGTCGGCCTGCCAACCGATATCGACGCGGCAATGGCCAGACTGTTTGGCACCGGGCCGACCGGCAATGCCGCCAAAGCCGAAGTCACCAGCCAAGCAACAGGCCATGACGCAGCCGCCGATATTCAGCATCTGCAAGAACAGGATACCGACGCGGCGGCTGTCCGGCTGCTCAATCAGATTATCGCCGGCGCGGTCGCAAACAAGGCATCCGATATACATATCGAACCGTTCGATCAAACGCTCCACATCCGCTACCGGGTTGACGGGCAACTGCGCCATGCCGCAGCGCCCGACAAAAACCTGCACCGTACCCTGATCGGCCGGATCAAGATCCTCGCCGGTATGGACATTACTGAGCAGCGAAAGCCACAGGACGGCCGCTGCCGCATTACAGCGGAAGGACGGCAGATCGATCTGCGTGTGTCGCTTTTGCCAAGCCTTTATGGCGAAAGCGCGGTCTTGCGTATCCTCGATCAGGATCGCGCGGCACTTGATCTTGACGATCTGGGCTTTGAGCGCGCATTGCAGGACCAGATCGGCACATTGATCCGGCAGCCGCATGGCATCATGCTGATCTGTGGCCCGACCGGCAGCGGCAAGACGACAAGCCTTTACGCCATTCTCAGGCAATTGAAGGCAGAGCAGACAAAGATCGTCACTGTCGAGGACCCGGTCGAGTATCAACTCGAAGGTATCAGCCAGATTCAGACCCGCCCCAATATCGGGCTTGGGTTTGCCGAGGTACTGCGATCGGTTCTACGACATGACCCTGACGTCATCATGGTTGGCGAGGCGCGCGATGCGGAAACCGCCCGCACTGCCGTTCAGGCGGCGCTGACCGGCCATCTTGTCCTGTGCTCGGTGCACACCAACGACGCTGCCGGGGCCATCGCACGGCTCATCGATATGGGTGTCGAGCCTTATCTGCTGGCCTCGACCCTGCGCGGTGTGCTCGCGCAACGGCTGGTCCGGCGCTTGTGCCCCGCCTGTCGTGAAGCCGATCCACATGCCGGCACACTTGCCGCGGATTATGCCGATACCCCTGAAATCCCGCGCGATGGCGCATATTACCGCCCGGTGGGATGCGAAGCTTGTGGCCAAACAGGTTTTACAGGCCGCATCGCCATTGCCGAATATCTGCCGGCGACAGCAACAATCCGCCAGTGCATCATCGATCGCAGACCAAGCAGCGATATTCACGATACGGCGCGGCAGGCAGGAATGCGCAGCCTGCGTATCGACGGGCTCGTCAAAGCGGCGGGCGGCATCACCGCCATTCAGGAAGTTCTGGGGGTTACCGTAGAATGAGTGCGCGCCTGTTCCCTCTCCCCGCCCCCGCCTGTCACTGAACAATGGAAAGCATGGACAGTTGAAAGCAGCACAAGTAAAGCCCGGGCAGTTCAGGGTTCGCCGGCCCGCCCTGGGCCGCGGACAGGCGGATACGAAACCGTCGCGGCAGGCACTGGCATTATTTGCGCGCTCGCTCGCCATGTTGTTGCGCGCCGGTCTGCCGATGACAGAAAGCGTGCATTTTGCGGCTGAGGCGGCAGGCGACACATTCGCGCCCCTGTCTGATGCCCTGATAACCGAGATACGCGCGGGCAATGGCTTGTCGGAAAGCCTTGATGCCGTCGACACGGCGGCGCAGCCGGTTTTCGATCCCGCCTACCGCGCGCTGATCGCGGCGGGAGAGGCGACCGGCACCCTCGACCAGACACTTGACCGGCTTGCCGACTATCTTGAGAGAGCTGAAAAACTGGCCACCGCGATCCGGACGGCTTTGATTTATCCTGCCTTTTTGTTGGGCGCCACGGTCATTTCGCTGCTCGTCCTGCTGCTGTTTGTCATTCCGCGCTATGAGATATTGTTCAGCGGAATGGGCACGGAACTGCCCTTCATCACCCGCCTTGTCATCGGGCTTGGCGATGTGATGCAAATGGCGGCATGGCTTGTGCCATTGCTCATCCTGTTTGGCTGGCTTTACTGGCGGCAAAACCGGCACAAACTCGAATTCCGCATCCGGCGGGACCGGGCATTACTGGCCCTTCCCTTTATCGGGCCGCTTGTGCAGAAGATGGTTCTTGAGCGGTGCGTGCGGATCCTTGCCGAACTTGTCACAAGCAAGGTTGATCTGCCCTCCGCGCTTGCGCTGGCCGCAGATGCGGCGGGCAACCGGATCATCGCCTCGGACCTGAATGACGCAGCCGCCAGACTGCGCGAGGGGCAGCCGCTATCGGCGGCCCTTGGCAGCTCCGAACGCTTTCCGGACCTGTTCATCCAGCTGGCGAAAGTCGGTGAGGAAAGCGGCAAGCTCGACGGTATGCTGACGCATCTTGCGGACATCTATGCACTTGATGTCGAAGCGGCGACCCGCCGATTGGTCACCATGATCGAACCGGCCCTGATCCTGCTGATCGGCCTGCTGATGGGGTTCATCGTCATCGCCATGATCAGCGCCGTCATCACCGTCAATGATCTGACAGTGCTATGATTGCTTTTCGCCGATCAGCATATAGCAGCGCGCAAAATTGTTCTGATGACAATTTTGCAGGTCAACACCTGACTGGAAGATGATTAAATAAGGAACTTCCGCAATCTGCACCGTCTTTTAGGGGAGAAAGCCATGGCAGAGTTCTTTACCGAGGTAACCGAGGCGCAGCAGAAATTCATTGCCGCACAGCACATGTTCTTCGTCGCCACCGCGGCATCCGAGGGTCGCATCAGCCTGTCGCCCAAGGGGCTTGATACCTTCCGCTGCCTGACACCCAATCTGGTCGGCTATCTCGATCTGGTCGGTAGCGGTAACGAAACCGCCGCCTATCTCAAAGCCGATGGGCGGATTACCTTCATGTTCTGCGCCTTTCAGGGGCGACCGCTGATCCTGCGGCTGTATGGAAAAGGCAGAACCGTGCAGCCGCATTCGCCCGACTGGCCGGAGTTTGCCGCACAGTTCCCCGACATGGCAGGGGCACGGCAGATTATCCTTGCGGATATCCAGAGCGTGCAGACCTCCTGCGGCTATGCGGTGCCTGAATATGAACTGAAACAGGACCGCAAGGTGCTGAGCGACTGGCTTGACAATAAGGGCGCGGACGGGCTGCATGCCTATCAGCGGGAAAAGAACATGGTCAGCATTGACGGTTTCGATACGGGCCTGTTCCCAATCAAGGCCGATTAGCGCACGATAGACGCTCAGAAGACGGAACGCGCGAAAGACGAACCGCCCGCACCAAACGAGAAAAATAAATACGTCAGAGGGAGCCCAACATGGCCAAGGCAGTGAATATCGACATACCGGGTGGCAGCGTATCTGGACATTGCGACGACAAGTTCGCGGCGATTGCGGCGGAATTCGCCCGCAACTTCACCGAACGCAACGAAGTCGGCGCCTCGGTCTGCGTCAAGCTTGATGGCGAAACCGTCGTTGATCTTTGGGGCGGGCATTTCACCCGTGAGCGCGACCCCGCAACCCCCTGGAATGAGGATACGGTCACGATCGTCTATTCCTCGACCAAGGGGGCGACCGCGCTCTGTGCCCATATTCTTGCTGATCGGGGCGAGTTATCCCTTGACGCACCGGTTGCTGACTATTGGCCGGAATTCGCATGTAATGGCAAGGAAAAGACGACTGTACGGATGATGCTCGACCATAGTGTCGGCGTCCCGGTGTTGCGCGAAAAATTGCCCGACGGATCGGTCTATGACTGGGACTATATGTGCGACCGGCTGGCCGGGGAGGAAGCCTTCTGGACACCGGGGGAACGGCATGGCTATCACGCCATGACCTTTGGCTGGACGGTGGGCGAACTTGTCCGGCGGGTCTCCGGCAAGTCTTTGGGCACGTTTTTTCAGGACGAAATCGCCAAGCCGCTCGGCCTTGAATTCTGGATCGGCACGCCTGAGGCAGTCGAACCGCGCATCTCGCCGATGATTCCGTTTCGTCCGGAAAAAGGCGCTCCCTTATCGCCGCTCGTGCAGCTTGCCTTTGCTGATGACAAGTCGATCCCGGCATTGTTCCTGTTCAATGGCGGCGGCTTTCAGCCTAATAGCCGCGAGGCGCATGCAGCCGAGATCGGGGCCGCAAACGGCATCACCAACGGGCGCGGACTTGCCGGCATGTATGCCCCGCTTGCCTGTGGCGGCAGCCTTGGCGGGACCAATATCGTCAGTCCCGAAGCGATCGCGCGCATGGGCCAGGTTTCCATGTCCACGCACCTTGACGAAACCTTGCGCGTGCCGACCCGCTTTGCGCTTGGCTTCATGAAATCGATGGATAATCGCGGTCAGGGAATCTTTGCCAACATGATCCTGGGCGAACGCGCCTTCGGCCATGTCGGTGCGGGTGGCAGCATCGGCTTTGCCGATCCCGAATGCGGCTTGAGCTTTGGCTATACAATGAACCGGATGGGTGACGGTATCCTGCTGAACGACCGTGGCCAGTCGCTTGTCGATGCCGCATATAAAGGCTTGGGCTACCGCTCAAATGACGGCGGCGTCTGGATCGCCTGACCGCAGACGCCAAACACTATTCAACAACAAGGCGCTTCTCAACAATAGGGCGCTTCTTAGAAATAGGGATTGTCTGTCAGCAGATAGTTGCGGACATAATCGGCAATCCCGTCTTCAAGTTCGGTGAAGTCGCGTTGATAGCCGAGCGCGCGCAGACGGTCCATGCGCGCTTCGGTGAAATATTGGTATTTGTCGCGAATCTCGATCGGTGTATCGACATATTCGATCTCCGGCGCGCGATTCATTGCCGCAAACACCCCCTGCGCCAGATCCGCGAAGCTGCGCGCCCGGCCGGTGCCAATGTTATAGATGCCACGATAATTTCCATGATCGAGCAACCACAGGATCACGTCGACGCAATCCTTCACATAGACGAAATCGCGCATCTGCCCGCCATCGGGATAATCGGGACGATGGGATTTGAACAGCCGCACAGGTTCCCCCTTGCCAATCGTCTCGACGATCTTGCAGATGACCGAACGCATCTCTCCCTTGTGATATTCATTCGGTCCGTACACGTTGAAGAATTTCAGTCCGGCCCAGGCGAGCGGTGCCGGGCGGTTATTGGCAACAAGCCGGGTCACCCGCCGATCAAAGGCATGTTTGCTCCACCCATAGGCATTGAGCGGCTGCAGCCGCGCCAGTGCATCGGGTGACCCGTCATCGTCAAACCCTGCCCCGCCATCGCCATAGGTCGCAGCCGAGGAGGCATAGATAAACGGCGTTCCCGATTTTGCGCACCATTGCCATAAATCACAGGACAAACGGAAATTCGACTGAACGATCTTGTCAACATCGCGCTCGGTCGTTGCTGACACCGCCCCCATATGGATTATCGCCTCGACCCGTGTGGGCGAAACATCGAGAAAACTCAAAAGCTGCTCGGGCGCGATAATGTCATAGATTTCATGGGCTGCGATGTTACGCCACTTATCATCAGTCCCGAACCAGTCGCAGACGACGATTTCATGATGGCCCCGCCCGGCAAGGGCTGCAACGATGTTTGAGCCGATGAAACCGGCCCCCCCGGTGACGATGATCATCTCAGCATCCTGTTATCGCGCGCATTCCGCCGCCTAACGCGCAATGCGCGCGATGGTGTTTGTCGTGGAAAACCCATCCTCCAGATCGGCAAGATGGATACGGCCGCCATATGCGGCAACGATTTCATGCCCCACGACCTGCTCGACGGTATAATCGGCCCCTTTGACCAGCACGTCGGGCCTGATTGCCTTGATCAGCTCGATCGGGGTGTCTTCATCGAACAAAACCACAAGATCCACAGGCGCCATCGAGGCCAAAACGATTGCCCGCGCCATCTCGCTTTGTACCGGCCTGTCTTCACCCTTCAGCCGCTTGATCGACTGATCTGTGTTAAGCCCCACAATCAACCGGTCGCAGGTTGCCCGCGCCTGCCGCAACAGCGACACATGGCCCGGATGAACCAAATCGAAACAGCCATTGGTGAAGCCGATCTTTTTACCGCGTGCGCGCCACTTGTCGGCCATTTCCACCGCGCGGGTGACATTGAGAATTTTGGCTTCGGCGCCTTCCAGATCAGCGGTGTGAAGGACACCTGCCAGATCTTCACGGTAGACGACCGCCGTGCCGGCCTTGGAAACGGCAAGCCCGGCCGCCGCATTGGCAAGCGCAACCGCATCTTCCATCGGCGCCCGGGCGGCAAGCGCGACCCCAAGCGTTGCGACGCATGTATCACCTGCCCCTGATTCATCGAATACTTCAGGCGCGCGGGCCGCAAGATGCAGCACATCCATGCCATCGCGCACAAGCGTCATGCCTTTTTGCGCACGGGTGACCAGCACTGCACCACCAATCTGCATTCCCGCAACCCGGGCCGCAGCTTCAATATTGGCGTCATCACTGCATACAGCGCCAGTTGCAAGCGCAAGCTCACGCACATTAGGGGTCAGGATATCGACACCGGCATAGCGGCTGAAATCGTGACTTTTGGGGTCCGCGACAACAGGTTTGCCCGCCAGATTCGCAATCTGGATCAGTTGCTCCAAAGACTGGGTGGTCAGCATGCCTTTTGCATAGTCAGACAGAATAACGAGATCCGCCTCGGGCAATTCGGACCGAAAAGCCTCCAGGACCTGATTTTGCACATCGTCCTCAAGTGGCGCTTGCGATTCACGATCGGCACGCAGCAATTGTTGCGATCCAACAATATAGCGCGTCTTGGTGGTCGTTTGCCGCCCCGGCACAACGACAAGCCTGCTATCGACCTCAGGCCATTCACCAAGCAGCCGCGTTGCCTCATGCCCGGGTTCGTCATCCCCCATCACCGCAATCAGCGAAACCTGCGCGCCGAGCGCGGCGATATTGCGCACCACATTCCCGGCGCCACCAAGCATCGCATTCTCACGCAGCACGCGAATGACCGGGATCGGCGCCTCGGGCGAAATCCGCTCCACCTCTCCATAGATGAAGCGATCAAGCATCAGATCACCCACGCAAAGCAACCGCACATCGCTGAAACGTGGCATATGGACAGCCAATTGTCCTAACTCGCTCATACAGATTGGCTCGACTATCATCTTGAAAGTATCAGGCGGGCAATTCATCGCAGCATTTGCCCGATCTATCCATATCACCATGGGGTACGGCGATGATAGTGCCTTACGCCTTGTTCTTACCGTCAACCAGGTCAGATGCTTGCCGGATCGCGGCATTTTCCGCTTAACCGAAAATAAACCGCTCTCAAGCGACACTCTTGGAAGATTTCAGTCCCGACAGATTTCGAGACACGCTTTAGACGAATTGGAATCCGCCGTGCAACGGACCAGTTTCGAAAATCCGGCAAGCCACGAAGCCGCCCTGACCGACTACGCCACCCGTGTCGGTCAGCATCGCAAGGATCGCCGCGCGCTGCATATCCGGCTGTCACAACTATCGCGGGGCAGCCAGTTCGAACACCATATTCGCATCGCCATGAATACTTTCGATCCGTTGCTCAAACGGTTCGAGGGGCAGATCTTCCGCATGTGGAACAACGATCTGATTGTCACCGTCAAGGGGGCAAGCCTGGGACAGATGGATGAATATGCGATCCGTCTGCAATTCCTGTTTTCCGGTGATCCGAATATCGCCACCAGCGAGGAAGGCGATTTCCAGCTATGTCACTGGTATGAGATGGAAAGCGATTACCCTGCTTTCCGAAAGCTAGCGGAGACGTTTGAAAGCCAGGCTGCAAAGGAACGCGAGCGGATCGAGCAAACGCAATCATCCGGCACAGTCAATAGTCTGGACAATTCAGCGGCTGCGGTTGAACCGCTGACGCCGATCTTGCTGGAACGTTTTGAAAAGGCGCTGGGAACCGCAGACCTGTCACCGATGGTGCAGCAGCAGATGATTTGCGCCATACCCAAGGGCGGCGAACCGCAAGCAGTGATGGAGGAGTATTTTGTCTCCATCGCCGCGTTGCAGAAAAAATTCCTGCCGGGCGTCAATTGTCTCAGCGATAAATGGCTGTTTCAACGGATCTGCCAGCGGCTTGATTACCGGATGCTCACAGCCCTGCCCGAGCTTGTGCAGAAAGCGACTGTACCGCTGTCAATCAATATCAATGTCGCAACGTTGCTGTCGCCTGAATTTCTCAAATTCGACGAACGCTACCAGAGACTGACCGAACTTCCCCTGATCCTCGAATTGCAGAGCATCGATCTGTTCGGCGATATGGGAGCCTATATTTTTGCACGGGATTTCGTGCATGAGAGAGGCTATCGCCTGGCGCTCGACGGGCTGGACCAGATGACATTTCCGCTGATTGACCGGCGCAAGCTGAAACTGGACTTCCAGAAAATTCAGTGGAATCCGGAAATTCTCAGCGATATCCGCGCCAATAAACGCGAGGAATTCATTGCTGCCGTCAACAAGACAGGCGCGACGCGGGTCATTCTCTGCCGCTGCGATGATCAACGCGCCGTCGAGTTCGGCAAAAGCGTCGGCATCAGCCTTTTCCAGGGTCGCCACCTTGACCAAATGCTGCGGAAAAAAGCTGCCTAGCCCCGACCGATGCTAAGACGGCTGCTAAAATGCACGGCCCTCAGCGCGGCGCATGCTTTGCGAGTATGCGCTGCAGGGTCCGCCGGTGCATCCGTAATTTCCGCGCCGTCTCGGAGACATTCCGGTCGCATTGCTCAAAAACCCGCTGAATATGTTCCCAGCGGACGCGGTCAGCCGACATCGGGTTATCGGGCAACTCGCCAACACCCTGCTCACCTGCGGTCAGCAATGCCAACTCGATCTGGTCCGCGTCGGCCGGCTTGGCAAGATAATCCACCGCACCGCGTTTTATTGCCGCAACCGCGCTCGCAATATTGCCATAACCTGTCAAAACCACAGCACGGCAATCGGGCCTTACAGCTTCCAGCGCATCCACCACAGACAGCCCATTGCCATCATCAAGCCGCAAATCAACAATCGCATAAGCCGGTTTGACCTCTTCCGCCAGCGCGATGCCCGCTTCCACACTTTCTGCGGTGCTGACCAGAAACTCCCGCTCCGCCATGGCGCGCGCCAGGCGATCGCGAAACGGCTTGTCGTCATCGACAATCAGCAGGGTCCGCGATCCGTCATCATCTTCCAAATTCTCTTGCCCGGTATCAGACATATAGATCTTCCCTAATTTCCCGCGCCAACCAGATCGCTGATATTTGTTTCATCAATACTCAACACTTCAATCATCGGGCGCGGCCAAGCGATCGTCACGGCTGCGCCACCTGATTTGCGGTTTGCGAAACTGACCTGTGCACCTGTGCGTTCTAGCAAATCTTTGGCGATGAAAATACCCAACCCCATTCCTCCCTTTTGCCCGCGATCGAGACTTACGGCCTGCCCGTCAGCAGCGAAGCGCGACCGACGCGTCGTAAGATAAGGCTCCCCCACCAGCCCCATGATAGACGATGCGAAACCCGGACCATCATCGAGAATGCGCACACGCAGTTCCGCAGCGCTCCAAACCGCGTGCAGAATCACCTCGTTTTCAGCGAACTCGACGGCATTTTCAACAAGGTTTGACAGTGCATGCGCAAGCTCGGGGCTGCGCCGCACAAGCGGGGGCGGCTCCTCTTCAGATTTATTCGGCCCGGTCGCCCTGACCGTAATCCTGACACCCTGCGCTGCGGCATCAGCAGCGGGATAGACTTCCGATAAAATCTCGGTAATTGGCGCCACCGCCAGCATATCGGGATGTTCGGCGCTGCCCGGCCGGTGCGACAGTCGCGCCAGAATTTCGCGGCAGCGTTCGGCCTGCTCGCGCAGCAGGGTCAAATCCTCCCGCATGGGTCCGCTGGCGGCTGCACTATGCTCAAGCTCCCTTGCGACGACGGATATGGTGCCAAGTGGCGATCCCAGCTCATGCGCTGCGGCCGCGGCCAAAGCGCCCAGCGCCGATAATTGCTGCTGCCGGGCCAACGACATCTGGGTTGCGGCCAGTGCATCGGACATCCGTCTTGTTTCCGCTGCAACCCGCCATGCATAGGCCGACAGGAAAACCAGCCCCAAACTGATTGCCGCCCAAATACCCCCAGTGTAAAGCGCCGGCATGTTCAGCGTTTCTCCCACCCGCCAGGGCAGCGGTTCGTGCCAGAATGCCAGTAACGTGACGCATATGAAGGCCAGCCCGCCAAGCTGGACCGTGGCGCCGAGCGATAAAATCGTGGCTGATATCGTGACTGGCGCCAAAAACAACAGCGCAAAGGGATTCTGCAACCCCCCTGTCAGAAACAACAGCACGGCCAATTGCAGCAGATCATATCCAAGATAAATCCGCGCTTCCCGGCCGGTCAGTCTTTTGGAGGCGGGATATCTGAATGTCAGAACGACATTGAGCCACCCCGAGGCCGCGATCGCCGCCAAGACCGGGTAAAGCGGCAATGTGAAACCGAGCCCGAAATAAACAAATATGACCGCCGCAACCTGCCCTGCCACCGCAAGCCAGCGCAGATTGACAAGCGTGCGCAGACGGATGCGCAGCGGTGCCATATTTTTTGCCGCGTCACTCACTATCACGCACACGCGCTGGCGCGATCGACAGCTTCGCTATTGCACGGGAGGCTGTCCAACCAGCCCGCCTTTGACAAAATTTGTTTCACCCTATGCTTTATCCATTCCGCTTACCCAGGAATGTTCCATTCTTCCATCGCGGCGGAAGAAAAACGATGATTTATCGCAATTTATGTCGATGCGTGTTCTGTTTGTCCGCCATGCTACTATCGGCATGTCATCATCATGTTCTGTGAGTCCCGGTCCGCCAATGCCAATTCCTGAAACAGACCCGAAGCCGGTCATCAGCGTCACCAATCTCAGCAAACGCTTTGGAACGGTGGAGGCGGTCAGCGACATCAGCTTCACGGTCGCGGCAGGCTCCATCACTGGCCTTTTGGGCGGCAATGGCGCGGGCAAGACAACAACAATCGCCATGCTGCTTGGCCTTGTCGAACCGACCAGCGGACAGATTGACATTTTAGGGCATGCCGTACCCAAACAACGCCATCAGGTGCTGCACCGAATGAATTTCGAATCGCCTTATGTCGATCTGCCGCATCGGCTCACCGTTGCCGAAAACCTGCGCGTTTATGCAATGCTTTACGGCGTTCGCCACACAGAAGCACGCATTCGCGAATTATGCGAAGACCTGGACCTGACAGCATTACTGAACCGTCCGGCGGGGCAGTTATCGGCCGGCCAGAAAACCCGGGTCTCACTGGCAAAGTCGCTGATCAATGCGCCAGAGCTGTTGCTGCTTGACGAACCAACCGCCTCTCTTGATCCCGATACCGCCGACTGGGTACGCGGCTATCTTGAAAATTATTGCACCCGACATCATGCCTCAATCCTGCTTGCTTCCCACAATATGGCCGAGGTGGAACGCATGTGTGACAATGTGCTGATGATGCGCACCGGCAGGATTGTCGACCAAGGCACGCCAGCGGGTTTGATCGCCCGCTATGGCCGGCAAAATCTCGAGCAGGTATTCCTTGATATCGCGCGCGGCACCGGGCATGCGGCTCAATCGGAAGTAGCGGCGACACGCCAATGACGGAACAGCGCGACACCCCGCCCGAAACCGGATTTGTGTCCAGGGTTGCCGTGACGCCTGTCTCGCAAAGCATGACGGCATGGCGGCGCATTGCCGCCATGATATTGCGTTACAGCTACCTGATCAAAGGGTCGTGGCCACGCCTGCTTGACCTTTGGTACTGGCCAACATTGCAGATCGTCCTTTGGGGCTTCATAACCGGCTTTCTGGTGGAAAACAGCAGTTTTTTCGCGCAGGCGACCGGCATTCTGCTCGGCGCTGTCATGTTATGGGATCTGCTGTTCCGTGGACAGATGGGTTTTGCCCTGTCGTTCTTTGAGGAAATGTGGTCGCGAAATCTGGGCCACCTGCTCGTCAGCCCGCTGCGGCCACGGGAACTGATCGCGGCACTGTTGGCTATGAGTGTGATCCGGACAATTGTCGGGGTTGCCCCCGCGACAGTCCTGGCAATCTGGTTTTTCGGGTTCAATCTTTATGCGCTTGGGCTGATGCTCATCGCATTCTTCATCTGCCTGATCATGGCAGGGTGGAGCATGGGGTTGCTTGTCTCGGGACTGGTTCTGCGGTTCGGCATGGGGGCGGAAAGCCTTGCCTGGGCGTTGATATTCGGCATTGCACCGCTTTGTGCGATCTACTACCCCGTCGCCAGCCTGCCCGACTGGATCCAGCCACTATCCTGGGCGCTGCCGCCCTCCCACATCTTTGAGGGCATGCGCGCAATTCTGATCGATCAGACAGTGCGCTACGATCTGCTGCTGTCGGCCATCCTTCTTGATCTGGCATATTTCAGCGCGGCGTGCTGGTGGTTCATGCACTGCCTGAAGGTCGCCCGAAACGAGGGCAAGTTACTGCAAATTGGTGAATAGGGTGAGGGCCGGACATCGCCCGCGCGCATCGTAAATTTCCGGGCGTACCGCTAATTACCTGCGCCGCGGATATCACCTGAACCGAGCGGTCGCGTCTCGCCAATCGCCATCACCCAGAGATCCTCCTGCCGATACCCCTGCTGCGCGCCGGCCGCCAAAAATCTCTGCGGCGGTTCGAATGCAGGTTCTTCGGTCAAGCCTACCGTTCCCCAATGCATGCCGATTATCGCGCGCGCGCCGATATCCTTGCCGATCTGCACCGCCTCCTCAGGCGTTGCATGGGAGGCACGCATGATCTTGCGCGGCGCATAGGCGCCGATCCCGATCATGGCAGCATCAAACGGGCCATACCGCTCGCCAATCGCGCGGAAGACTTCCCCATAGGCGCTGTCACCACCGAAAAACAGCTGCCGATCTGCCCCGCATATCGAAAAACCCGCCCATAATGTCCGGTTTGTGTCACGTGCATTGCGGCGCGACCAATGCACGACCGGCAAGGCGGTGATCGTGACTTCATCGATAGTCGTTTTCTCGTCCCAGTCCAGCTCGATCACCCGCTGAAAGCCACGCTTGAGGAAGAATGCGCCAAGCCGCAGCGGCGCGATAACCTGGATATGCTCCTTATTCGGCAATCGCGCCAATGTCTCTTCATCCAGATGGTCATAATGATTATGACTGATCAGCAGAATGTCGATCGGCGGCAGGTCTTCGATTGCAATCCCGCTATCGACATAGCGTTTCGGCCCGAACCGCCCCGGCCCTGCATAATCGCTCAGATAAGGATCGGTGATGATCGTCTTGCCGGCAAGCCGGATCAGAAAGCTGGCGTGACCAAGCCAGGTGATGCTGTCAGCGCCTTCCATATCGCGCAGCATCGCGACAGCCCGCTTCTGCGGCACCACATGTCCGTCGGGTATCGCGACCGGCTGGCGCCCCTGTCGTGTCATACGCGTGAAAAAGCGCAGCATGGTGGGAACATCCACCTCACGCCGCGGACTGCCCGGCGGGTTTCGAAACAATCCGTTGGGCAGATGATGGAAAGGTCTGCCTTCGGCGGCTGGCTGATGGTCGGGTACGCGGCGAGGATTCCCCCTCAACATCCGCCGGTTTCGCGCTCTGATCTGAGCTATCATGTCGGTACAAACGTCTCCTGCATCGCCGCCTCCAAATTCAGCCAGCGCCGGTTGAAACCACTATAACCGGCCCAGACTTATTTGGGAGCCGCGTCGGATATTTGAAGGGGAAACCTCCAAGTTCCAAGCCTAACGCCAAAACATTACGGCTCTGTAACCGCAACCTGCCAGGTTGAGCCAGTAGCAAGAACATTGCCCTTAACCAGAAGACGATGAGTTACCGGTTCGACGCCTGTTCCAGCCGATCGACGATACGTCGCTTCCGCGCGTCACGCGCATGCCATAAGGCCGTATGCCCCGCATAATCAGTGGCATTGACATCGGCACCTGCCTCCAGCAGCAACCGCACGGATTCCAGTGAACCGGACCGTGCTGCCTTCATCAGCGGCGTCTCCCCCTGCCGGTCGGCAAGATTTGCATCGGCCTCATAGGATAGCAGGACAGCAATCATCGCCGGTGCACCGATTTCAGCGGCTGCGACAAGCGCGGTCTTGCCTGTCCGCCGGTCATACAGGTCAGGCTTTGCGCCTTTTTCAAGCAGGAATTTAAGAACAGACAGGTTGCCATGCTGCGCGGCCATGACAATTGCGGGATCCCCGCCCCGGCTGCGGCTGTTGACGCTTTGCCCTTGCAGCAACGCAGCACGCGCATCGGCGATAGTACCTGACTTTGCCGCCTCAATAATCTCGGTATCAGGGAAGCCTTGCGCAAGAACGGGAGCCGCTAAAAAGGGCGCCCAAATCAGGAAAGACCAAAGCAAGAAAATGCGTCGTGTCATTACTATCCATCCAACTTTCCGGACTACCCATCCAACTTTCCGGCACGACCTGGCAGTGCACACCCCTGATGCCAACCGACGGTACCGGGTCGTTCTGTCACAGATGTCAGCCTGTCATAGATCATGACACAGACTGAAATCCAGCTTATATGCAGACTAAGACGACATGCCTGCCCAGCGCGCGACATGATAACATAAACCATATCGGCATTTCACGCCGCCTTGGCGGATGATTACGCCGATTACGGCCCCGGAAGTAAGCACCATGAAACGTACAATCCTGCTGGCATTCATCGCATTGTTCGCAGCCATAGGCGGGTTCCTGATCTGGCAGATATGGAATGGTGGACAAACCGCACGCGCGCCGCAGACATCGAGCGGCACGGCACTCATTGGCGGGCCGTTCAGTTTGACAGACCATCGCGGCCAGCCGGTAACAGAGGCGCAGCTACAGGGAAAGTACACCCTGATTTATTTCGGTTATTCCTTCTGTCCCGATATCTGCCCGACTGAATTGCAGGTTATCGGCGCGGCACTTGACCAGTTGCAACTGCAAGCGCCTGACAAATCCAGTAAATTGCAGGCGTTCTTTATCACTGTTGATCCCGAGCGCGACACCCAGGCTGTCCTTGCCGACTATGTTCCGCATTTCCATCCCAAACTTGTCGGGCTGACCGGAAGCACGGAAGAAATCGCTGCCGCAGCCAGGGCCTATCGCATCTATTACGCGAAGGTCGATCCGGAAGCCGGCGCGCCAGCCGATTACTATTTCATGGATCATGCCAACCTGATTTATCTGATGGGACCAGATGGTGGGTTCCTGACGCATTTCAGCTATGGCGTTGACGCCAACGCATTGACGCATCGCCTTATCGCTGAAATCAACTAGCTGCAGCCAACCCGCGCAAGGGAAGTTGCCGCGGCCTAAAGCTGGTCGCTGCGACTTTCCAGCGCTTCCGCGCTGACAATTTCAACTGAGGAACGATTGGGCAGACGGATAATATCGCCCCGCTTCAATTCGCTCAGCACGCGGCTGACCGTCTCGGTCGTCAGTCCCAGATAATCAGCGATGTCACCGCGAGTCATGGGGAGCGGAACCAGCAACCCGCCATTGTCGCCACGCGCGCAGTCACCATGCCGCCGCGCCAGCGATAACAGAAAAGTGCTGACCCGCTCGGCCGCTGTCTTGCGGCCAAGTAACAAGGCATGCTCTTGCGCCTGCATAAGCTCGTCAGAGGCAATCGACAGCATCCGCTGCAACAGGCCGGGAAATTGCTGCATGAGCTTATCAAGCCCGGTTCGGGGAAAACCGCATAATACCGCGTCATCAATCGCCTCGGCGGAACAGCTATATAATTCGCCGCTGGCGATACCGACAAAATCGCCAGGTACAAGAAAGCCCGTGATCTGCCGCCGCCCGTCACTCAGCAATTTGTAGAGTTTGACATGCCCCGATATCAGATTATAGCCGGAAATGGCAGCACTACCCTCATGAATGATTGTCTCACCGGTGCCGTACCGCCTGGTCACACTGATTTCATTGAGACGGCCAATTTCATTGTCACTCAACGCCGCACACAGAGCCTGCTGGCGCACAGGGCAAGCAGCACAAGGGGCGTTGCTCGCATTTTTCCCCTCGCTAAAAGCCGGTCTGTTTGTCGTTGCACGCTGCATGCCGACTGGCCCTTTTCTCTCAACTATGGTGCAGTTCCCGTATGGAAATTCAGGCTAGCATATCCTGCGCTGTCCCCGAGCGGTTTTTTGACTGCACCATAAACAGACAATAATCTCAATATAGAGTATCAGTTGCAAAGTCTTTACGGTCTTGCTGCGGCTTCCGGTCGCATATAGGCAGGGTTAACGGGCGTGCTAGCAGCATACTCGTCGAACGGATGAGACGATCCGGCTGTAAAAAGACAGCAGCCGGCGCATCAACAGGCAGGCCCTTTCAAGGGTAAGACGTCATGCATAAGATTTCTTTGCGAAATGATGCCTATGCTGTCGACATCCTGCCTGCGCTGGGCGGGGCCATCAGCAGTTTCCGCGCCTGCGCCGCCAACGGTGAGGAATTTGACCTGCTGGCGCCGGCAGACAATGTCGCGGATGACACGAACACGCGGTTTGCCGCACAGCCGCGCCTGCCTTTCATCACGCAAACCGCGGCATTGCAGGCCAATGGAGGCAATATCGCAAACAGCCCCTGGACCGTGCAGGACGCTTCAGATGTTCGGGCAACACTGACCTGCTACTTTCCGCCACTGACAACCGAGCAACCCTGGGAATTCCAGCTGTTGCAACGCATCGTCATTCAACCCGAAGGTCTGCAAATCTATCTGGCGCTGACCAATATCGGCAAGCAGCCGATACCGGCCCGGCTTGGCATGGCCCTCCGGCTTCAACCAGCGGCTGATATCCGTTTTGGTGGCATTGCGAATTTGCCGGACGCCTTACCCTGCTGGGTCGGGCTTGCGGCACCGAACTGTCACGGGGAAATTAGCTGCCCGTCATGCCCTTTTGATCTGGCAATCGAGACAGACGCCAGTCTTTCCGCATTGTGGCTTGAGACCGCAGATTGCGCCCCCACCCCTAAAAGCGCCCCGCAAGCAGTGGCTGGCGCTGGCCCGGCGATGCTTGCGCAAGCCGATAGCTGTGCCGGGCAATTACAATTATCGGCGCGTTTGAAGACCGCCGGACGTTGACGATATGCCCATTGGCTGTCCGCGCCGCGCGATTTTCTGTTGCAGCACGGTATAGTTGCCCCAAAATTACAATTAAAGGCGGCCATGCGGGCAAAGACAGGGGTGCGGGGTGAAAACGCGCAAATCGCGCGAAATGGAGGTACAGCAATGAGAATTGGCGTATTGACCGGCGGCGGAGATGTTCCCGGTCTTAATCCTTGTATCAAGGCAATTTCCCGCGCGGCAGCGGAACTGGGCTGGGACGTTGTCGGTTTTCGCCGCGGCTGGGCAGGTCCGCTTAACATAAACCCTGACGATGCTGACAGCGAGCAGCGCTGGCTCATGCCACTTGACGTCGCGCACACACGCACCATCGATCGAACCGGCGGCACGGTGCTGCATACCTCGCGGACCAATCCCGGCAAGGTCAAATCACAGGACTTGCCGGACTTTTTGCGGCATAGCAGCTTTCCGGAAAATGCTGACGGCACGATCGACTGCACCGCGCATGTGGAGCGGGTGCTTGATCATCTCGGGATCGATGCGCTGTTTCCGATCGGCGGTGACGACACATTGTCCTATGCAGCGCATCTGCATCGCCAGGGGCTGAAAATCATGTCGATCCCGAAAACCATGGATAATGACGTATTCGGGACCGATTACTGCATCGGGTTTTCCACCGCAGTCAGCAGGTCCGTTGAATTTATCACCGCATTACGCACGCCCTCGGGCAGTCACGAACGCATCGCAGTCATCGAACTTTTTGGCCGCAATTCAGGCGAGACGGCGCTGATGTCAGGGTTTCTGGCGGATGCCGACAGGGTTGCGATCCCCGAATGTCCGGTGAATATCGACAATCTGGCACGACAGATCAGTGCGGACCGCGACCGCAACCCGTCACGCTATGCGATACTGGTTGTATCCGAAGGCGCCATGCTGGAAGGCGGCGATGTCATTGAATCGGGTCCTGAAGATGCTTATGGGCACCGTAAGCTCGGCGGTATCGGCACCCTGTTCAGCGCCGAGCTGAAAAAACGTACCGGCATCAATATCATCAACCAGTCCCTGGCCTATCTGATGCGCGCGGGCGCACCCGATTCGCTCGACCGCATGGTTGCGAACGCCTATGGCACGATGGCGGTTCAGCTTCTTGCGGATGGCGTTTCGGGAAAGATGATGGCGCTGCATGACGGCAATTACAGCTTTGTGGACAGCGATAGCTGCATCAAGGGCGAAAAACGGGTCGATGTGCCGCAACTTTATGACCGCGACCAGTATCGCCCGCGGATCGCACAAATACATGACAAACCGATGTTCCTGTATTGAAGACTGCCAGCGGGAACAGATCGCGGCGGCCGGCGCGCATGGCCGCCGCAGATGACAATCCACGCAATTAGGCTACACTAACAACGGCCAAATCGGCGGCAACAGAACAGGCTGCCCGCCGGGACAACAAATCACCGCTACAGTTTCCACGTGGAGAGTTTTATGGAAGCGCTGACCGACCCGTTAATCTGGTCCAGCCTGCTGACGCTGACGCTGCTCGAGATTGTTCTGGGCATCGATAATCTTATCTTCATCTCGGTGCTGACATCGCGCCTGCCCGAAGAACAGCGGCCAAAAGCCCAAAAACTGGGGCTCGCGCTGGCGCTGCTTTTCCGCATTGGCTTGCTCGCGAGCATTGTCTGGATTGTCGGGCTGACCGCGCCGCTGTTTTCGATTGGTGATTACGTGGTTTCCTGGCGCGACCTTATTCTGGTGGGTGGCGGGTTATTCCTGCTTGCAAAGGGCACCTTTGAAATTCATGACACGGTGGAAGGGGAAGGCCACACTGCAAACCCGGTGGGCAAGGCCGCGGCAAGCTTTCTGTCGATCGCTATTCAGATTGTCGCGCTTGATATCGTCTTTTCGCTTGATTCAGTGATTACAGCGGTCGGCATGACCGATAATCTGCCGGTCATGATTACGGCTGTATCGATCGCGATCGTTATCATGATGATCGCGGCGACACCGGTTGGCAATTTCATCCAGCAGCACCCGACAACCAAGATGCTCGCCTTGAGCTTTCTGCTGCTGGTCGGCATGGCACTGATCGCAGACGGGCTGCATTTCCATATTCCGCGCGGCTATATCTATTTCGCCATCGCCTTCTCGATTTTTGTGGAGGTACTTAATCTGATGGCCACATCGCGACGCAAAAGAAAACGCGCCGCCCAGCATCAGGCGGAGACGACATCGGCATGAACGATCCCGGCAGAACCGTGCGTCCCGTAACAGATATCACCGACTATCATGCGCATGTTTACTATGACGAGGGCACCAGCAAAGCGGCAGCGCAACAATTGCGCGCGGCCATTGTCGCAGCAGGTTTCGAAGTCGCGCTGGGCCGCTGGCATGACGATCCTGTCGGACCGCATCCGGTGGGCAGCTTTCAGATTGCATTCGCCGCATCGGATTTCGCCTCGCTTGTTCCCTGGCTGGCCCTCAATCATGGACAGAACGCGGTTCTCATTCACCCCAACACAGATGATCCGGTTGCGGACCATTCGGATCATGCGCTGTGGCTGGGCAGGCAACTGGAGCTTGATATTCCGCTTCTCAAGCGGTTGCTGGCAAAATTCCGCGCATCGGAGAAGGACGACACGGCATGACGCTGAAAATGCCGGCGCCCGAACCGCATATCCTCGCCAGCCGGGACAATCTGATCGCGAAGCTGAGAAGCATCGTACCCGATGGCGTGATCGATCGCGAAAACGAGTTGCGGCCCTATGAAAGCGATGGCCTGACCGCTTATGCGCAACTCCCCTTGCTTGTCGTACTGCCCGAAACGGTTGCGCAGGTGTCGGCCATCCTGAAATTATGCGATGAGTTGCAGGTCAAGGTGGTGCCGCGCGGGGCGGGCACGTCCCTGTCGGGTGGCGCGCTGCCGCTTGCTGACGGTGTATTGCTCGGCATGGCGCGGTTTAACCGGATTACCGATATCGATCTGGAAAACCGTTGCGTCACAGCCCAGCCAGGGGTCACCAACCTGGCGATTACCGAAGCGGTTACCGATGCGGGGTTTTATTATGCGCCGGACCCTTCCAGCCAGATAGCCTGTACGATCGGAGGAAATGTTGCGGAAAATAGCGGCGGCGTTCACTGTCTTAAATACGGGCTGACAACCAATAACATCCTTGGCGTCGAGCTTGTGCTGATGAATGGAGAGGTCATCAGGCTTGGCGGCAAACATCTCGATTCAGCAGGGCTCGACCTGCTCGGGGTGCTATGCGGCTCGGAAGGCTTGCTGGCGGTTATCACAGAAGTCACCGTTCGCATCCTGCCGAAACCTGAAACCGCGCGCGCCCTGTTGATCGGATTTGCGGCGAATGAGGCAGCCGGTGCCTGTGTTGCCGAAATTATCGGCCACGGGATCATTCCAGCCGGGATGGAGATGATGGATAAACCGGCAATCCACGCGGCGGAGGATTTTTGCCAGGCCGGCTATCCGCTTTCAGCCGAGGCGTTGCTGATTGTCGAGCTTGATGGAACCGCCGCGGAAGTTACCGAGTTGACCTCACAAGTCAGGGCCATCGCCGATCGCTGCGGCGCGCAATCGGTTTCGGTCAGCCAGAATGAAGCCGAACGGCTGTCATTCTGGGCCGGGCGCAAGAACGCCTTCCCTGCCATTGGCCGCATTTCGCCTGACTATTACTGCATGGACGGAACGATCCCGCGCGGCAAACTGCCTGAAACCCTGCAACGCATGCAGCAACTATCCGCCAGCTACGGATTGCGGGTCGCCAATGTCTTTCATGCCGGCGACGGCAATCTGCACCCATTGATTTTGTATGATGCGAACAAACCCGGCGAGCTTGCGAAAGCGGAAGCGTTCGGTGCCGATATCCTCCGTCTGTGTGTGGAGATGGGGGGCGTGCTGACCGGCGAGCATGGGGTTGGCGTGGAAAAACGCGATCTGATGCCGACGATGTTCGACACGCAGGACCTTGACCAACAGCAAAGACTGAAATGCGCGTTCGACCCGGACAGCCGCCTTAATCCCGGAAAGGTATTTCCGACGCTGCATCGCTGTGCCGAGCTTGGCCGGGTCCATGTTCACGCGGGCAAGACACGCTTCCCGCATTTACCGCGTTTCTGATTCAGGGATCTAAGACGGATATGAACAGCAACGCCGCTCAGGCCAGCAGCTTCGAAACATATCCAGGCAACGCAAAAGCTGCCTTATGTACGGCCGGTGTGTAATATTGCGTATCGAGGTTGGCGCTGCGAAACCGCACATCGAGCTTATCGGCACTAACCGAACGCAGGGCCTTGTTATCAGTCGCCCAGCCAAATGCCATCGGTCCCCCGACATAGGTAGGCACTGAGGCAAGATAGCAGGACACGTCGGCAAATATCGGACGCAGGAAATTGACCGTCTGCTGCAATTCAGATGCCTGCATGAACGGTACACCGTTTTGCGTCACCAAAATGCCGCCTTCATTCAAAGCGGCATGACAACGTTCGTAAAAACTCCTGGTGAACAGGACCTCGCCCGGTCCGATCGGATCGGTCGAATCGACGATAATGAGATCGTATTTCGGCCCATCCTGTCCGACAAAAGCGTAGCCATCGCCGATTACCAGATCCGTGCGCGGATCCTCGAATGCATCTTTGCAGATTTCCGGAAGATATTTCTTTGAAAACTCAATGACGGCAGCGTCGATTTCCACCATTGTCACGGTTTCGACCGTGCGATGCTTGAGTACTTCCTCCAGCATGCCGCCATCGCCACCACCGATAATCAAGACACGGCGCACCGCGCCATGCGCCAGAATCGGCACATGGGTCAGCATCTCGTGATAGATGAACTCGTCCCGGGTTGTTGTTTGCAGAACCGTATCGAGCGTCAGCACCTTGCCGAATTTGGCATTCTCAAACAGCACAAGATGCTGATGCTCGGTCTTGCTTTCATAGAGGATATTTTCAGCACGCAACCCCAGACGCAACGCGTCATGAAGTTGTTCGTACCGCCAATCTCCACTCATAGGCCCCTGCCCCGCAACCTTTCTTCAACGGTCACAACTTCAGGCGCGAATGCCTTGCGCAAGACATCGACGGCCAGATGCGGCTTGGCGGCACCGCACATAAAGACATCAAATGCGGCAAAGCCATATTCCGGCCAAGTATGCACACTGATATGCGATTCAGCCAGAACCGCAACGCCTGACACGCCGCCATTAGGCGTGAAGTGGTGCAGATGGATATGCAGTAAGGTCGCCCCTGCCGCAGTCACACAATCACGTAATACCGCATCGATATATTCCTTGTCGTCGAGGCGGTGCGCCTGACGCAGGTCAATCAACAAATGCGAACCGGCAAACCGCTCGCCGTCCCGTTCGATCAGGAAATCCTTACGCTCTTCCACCTGCTCTCCGGCCGGAAGCACCGGTCTAGGATTTTCCAGACACGGCTCGGCCACCTTCGTGCGCGCCTTGGCGGGCATCGTATGGAGCTTTGTATCGAGGGTCTGGAATTTATGGGAAAGCGTGGCGGACAATCTTAAATACTCCCGCTGAAATGTGAACGAAAGCACGCAACAAGGGGCGCTTGTTATGCCCGGAAACCCTAAAGATCAAGCAAAACTTGCCCGGCTTCCCGAGCCAACTCCTGATTTTTAACATCAACCCATTGAGGGGGCTAATAAATTCCCTTTTCAAAACGCGCAAAATTCAATCGTCTTCGCAGCACCATTGCCCCATTCAACAACCGGAGTACCGCCTGACTTTACATCCTTGCGCCGTGCAAAGCCTATCGCCCCGGCCGCCTTCACTATTAGCCATAAAATTCTGCTGATCCATTGTGGTGCGCTCATGCGTTTTTCCTGTCGGGCGTTCCTGCAAGCACCACTCCCGATTGTCATCCCACGCCAAATCTTACATTCCCTATACACCTGATGGAACCATGGCAGGCATGACGCGCCGGCAGACATCAAATGCCGCCTCCGAAAATGCCGCCTCCGATGCCAGGCACAGCAACATTTTGCTGCAGTGCAGATACCGTCAACTTCTCCCTTAACGCCAGCACTCAAAGTACCGGCAGGCCACCCGCATAGCGGGAACTGCCTTTCACCCTTCACCCACGAACGCCGCACAGCCTGCATATCTCTGTACGACTCCTGCAAATTCGTGATGTGCAGCTTCAAAGAGATAATTTTGGTGCCCACAGTTGTCCAGATGTGACAGGCCCGCATGAAGCTGCGTCCGAGCATACTCCTGATGCGCCGCATCTGACCTTTAATGCGCCGCATCTGGTGCAATTCTACAACAGTTGCCTAAAATCAAATAGTCATTAAAAAAAATGTCTAGACTCATTATTAGACTGTATATTAGTTGTCATAAAAATTACCTTTTATTGAATAGGTTATCGAATTTTGGGCAAGACGGGTTTAGGAAGCTCGAGCAAAGCGCGGCAAAAGAACAAATGCGCATCCGCTGGAGCAGCCCCCCGATTGCTGGTCAGACAGTGCTGAAATTGTGGTTGTGAGGCCCCTCAAGCTGTTTGCAAGAACTTCTGGTCAATTGGACCGCGTGCTTGCGAACTCGATGCTCAGCTAAGCATCGAATCATCCTTGGTGACAATTTGTCATCATGCCTCACACAGACTTGGCGGCTTGCTACTCATAGCAAGCCGCCACTTTTTCGCAATTCCCGCCAAGCTGCCCATTGCCCAAAAGTTCGCGGTTAAAAAAAGCAACTTGCATGGGAGGCATGTATGTCAATTCAGAACGCAAAACGCAGCGCCAGCTCCACTGGCTCATCATCTCGACAGAACCTCAGAACCGGTGTGGCAATTGCCGCTATCGCTATTGCCGTCGGCGCGCCCGCGGCAAATGCGGCGGAATTTCAAATGGGAGAGGTTCAGGGTTTCGTCGATACGGTCGTATCGGCCGGCGCCTCCATCCGGACAAGCGCGCGAGATTGCGAAAATGTCAGCTCCGCCAATGGCGGCTGTCCGGACCTGGATGCAGCCGGCCTGTTGCCCTCGAATGGCGGCGCAACCAACGGTGATGACGGCAATCTGAACTATGATCAGTGGGATGTATTTTCCGCGGCCTTCAAGGCGACATCCGAAGTGCAGCTGGGCTGGCGGAACTTCACCGCTTTTGCGCGCGGCACAGCTTTCTACGATCCGGCGGTGACAAATACCGATTTCCGCAATCTGGAAGATGCCCAGCGCAGCGAAATCGCGCAATCGGCGAAAATGCTCGACTATTTCGTTTCCGGCAGCTTTGAAGTCGGCAATCAGCCACTTGATGTGCGTGTCGGCAACCAGGTGATCAGCTGGGGCGAAAGCACCTTCATCCAGAATGGCATCAATGTCATTAATCCCATCGATGTCGCAGCTGCACGCAAGCCGGGCTCTGAAATCAAGGAATTCTTTACTCCTGTGCTCGCGGCGCATGCCTCACTTGGTCTGCCCAACAATCTGAGCCTTGAAGGCTTCTATCAGTTCAAGTCCGACAATATCGTCCCTGATCCGTCTGGCACCTTCTTCAGCTCTGCTGATATTGTCGGCCGCGGCTCGCAGCCGCTGAAATCAGGCAGCAATGATTTTGGCGATGACATGGTGCAGGACCCGGTGATCGGCGGGGTCGCGGTTCCCTCCAACCCGTTCGCTGTCGGATTGCCTGGCCAGCGGACTTCCGCGCATATCGCGCGCGCCAATGATGTGAACGCCAAAGATGGCGGTGAATATGGGCTTGCCTTGCGCTACTATGCGGAAAACTTCAATCAAGGGACGGAATTCGGCGTCTACTTCCTGAATTATCACTCCCGGCTGCCGATCCTTCAGGTTTCGATGTCCAATCCTGCAGCAGCCTTCAGCAACCAGTCCGGAACGAATTTTGGCGCACTCGGCGCAGGTTTCGGTTTCGGCACGGGCCCCGGCGGCGCACTTGTTGATGCGTTCGAGGTTGGCGAAACTCTGTGTAACCTCGCCATCGCGCCCGTTGCGGGCGGTGCGCCAGTGTCTTTGCGTGCGCCTGGCGGACGCGCCAACTGGGTCCTGAGCTCGACGCGA
>OBIC01000113.1_pt1 | contig 37133 bp, 41 predicted proteins | sample 1519831 | NCBI WGS metagenome assembly OBIC01 (sample SAMN03019805, study PRJEB22545) | beach sand metagenome | biome: beach; feature: sea beach; material: beach sand | place: USA: Municipal Pensacola Beach, FL | collected 2010-10-20 | depth 40-45 cm m
GCGTCGCACTCAGTTTGCCAACAAATTGTTCGAACGGCTGCAGCACATGGAACAACAGATCCGCGAGATGTCGGTGTTTGTCACCGGACAGGTAGCGTTGCCGGATTTGGAGACCGGTGCGGAACTGCTGGCCGCGTTTCGCAGCGCCGCGGAACCGCTGCTGAGTGCGGCGGATGTGCGCGTCCAATGGGTGGCCCACTTGGAAGACGTTGAGCTGCGCTGCAACCGAGAGGTATTGCTTGGCGCCTGGCTCAATTTGCTGAACAACGCCGTACAGGCGCTCGGCGACACGCGTGAAATCCATGTATCGGTGGCGTCCTGGGGAGCGCATGGGGTGGCCCTCAGGATTGACGACAGCGGCTCGGGGTTGCGTGGCCGTGAGCGCGAGGTCACCCGTGAATTTTTCACCACCAAGGCTGCGGGCACCGGGTTGGGGCTGCCTGTGGTGCAAGCAGTGGCCCGCGCCCATGGTGGGGAGTTGTTTTTGGGTGATTCTCCGTTGCAGGGTACTCGGGCTGAAATTCGGTTGCCAAGCGGCAGGGCACCCGCGCAAAAACCACAGGAACGATTCAGATGAATGCACGGGTACTGGTGGTAGAAGACGATTTGGAACTGGGCACTGCCCTGCTCGACACACTGGAACTGTCCGGCTGGGTGCCCCGACTTGTCGGGTCCGGCGAAGCCGCGATGGAGCAGCTTGGCCAGAGCGGTTTCGACCTGGTGCTGTCCGACGTCAACATGGCAGGCATGGACGGTTTCGCGCTATTGGTGCGCATCAAACGTGAGCACCCGGGGCTACCAGTGGTGTTGATGACAGCGTACGGCACGGTCGAGAAGGCTGTTGCGGCCATGCGCGCCGGCGCAGACGACTACCTGGTCAAGCCCTTTGCCAGTGAAGCGCTTCTGGAAACCCTCAGCCAGTGTTGTCCTCTTCCAGCGGTTGCGGATGCACCCATCGCTGAGTCTCTCGCAGCCAGACAGCTGTTGCAGGTCGCGCGCAAGGTCGCAGAATCCGAGTCCACCGCATTGATTTGCGGCGAGAGCGGAACAGGCAAGGAAGTGCTGGCTCGCTACCTCCATGACGCATCGCCTCGGCGCGACGGCCCCTTCGTGGCGATCAACTGCGCAGCCATTCCAGAGAACATGCTCGAAGCCATGCTGTTTGGCCACGAGAAAGGGGCGTTCACCGGTGCCCACCAGGCCCAGGCAGGCAAATTCGAGCAAGCCAACGGCGGCACCTTGCTTCTCGACGAGGTCACCGAAATGGAACTCGGGCTGCAGGCCAAGTTGCTGCGCGTGTTACAGGAGCGGGAAGTCGAGCGGCTCGGTGGCCGGGCACCCATTGCCCTCGATGTGCGGGTTGTCGCCACCACCAACCGCGACCTGGAGGCAGCGGTGCGGTCTGGTGGCTTTCGAGAAGACCTGTACTACCGCCTCAGCGTGTTTCCACTGGCCTGGGCGCCCCTGCGGGAGCGGCGCGAGGACATTCTGCCCCTCGCCCGCCATTTTTTGCACCTGCGGGCGGGCGACAAGCGTCCCCCAGTGCTCGGCGCAAGCGCGGAGCGGGCACTCATAGCCCATTCGTGGCCGGGCAACGTGCGTGAGCTCGACAACCGCCTGCAGCGTGCGGCCATCCTACAGGAGGGTGGTTGCATCGAAGCCGACCACCTTGGCCTCCAACCCAGTCCGGCGCCATCGGCCATCGCCGGCAGTCAAGCCCTTCGGGCAGCGCACGGTGACAGGCCGGCGTCCCTCGAAGAGGAGGTGCGCCAACACGAATTCGAACGCATTCGCAGCGTCCTGGAGCGCCACGCGGGCAACCGACAGCAAACCGCTGCGAGCCTCGGCATCAGCCCCCGCACGCTGCGGTACAAGTTGGCCCAGATGCGCGATGCTGGCTTCGCTTTGGGCTAGTTGGTGCTGGTATGGGGGTGAGGAGAATGTGGCCCGAAGCCTGCATTGCAACTGGAGCATGTCGTTTTGTTGACGCACCCGCAACACCGATTCGCTGTTGCTTTGACAAGCACCTGCCACTGTATTGACGGCTTCGACGGAGTCCAGCCAGGATGATGAAAGGCATTCAGCCACGCGCAGACATTCAACAGGTGCTGGATCAGATGCGCTCAATGCGCGCTGATCTGGATCAGGCACGTCGTGCCACCGCCACCCACGAGTCCAGTGCCACGCCGGCTGCTTCGGGCCTCGAGGCCGGTGGTTTTGGTGCAGCGCTGCGCGGCGCGGTTGAGGGCGTCAACCAGCAGCAGCAGGCTGCCAGTGCGCTGGCCGCAAGTTATGAGCGCGGCGCGGCGGGGGTCGACATCACCCAGGTCATGGTTGCCCTGCAGAAATCCCGGGTGTCATTCGAAGCGATGACACAAGTGCGCAACAAGTTGGTGGATGCGTACGAAACCATCATGAACATGCCGGTTTGACGGCAACCTGAGGCTGCCTTACCGCCATGGAAAACGCACCAGCCAACCCACTTCCCAGCAGCTCCAGCCCCCTCATGAGCGGGCTGTTGAACATGGGCCTGCTCCGTCAGATCGCCCTGATGGCCGGCATCGCTGCAAGTGTTGCAGTGGGGGTCGCTGTGGTGCTCTGGTCCCAGGAGGCTGCCTACGCGCCCCTGGACACGGACTTGGCCGCGGCGGGCGCCGGGCCTGTCGTCGACTTGCTGGAGGCGGAGCGAATCGATTACCGCATCGACCCGCGCAGCGGCGCGCTGCTTGTCCCATCAGCGGAACTCCAGCGAATCAAGCTGAAGCTGTCCAATGCCGGGCTTTTGCAAAACGCGACCCCAGGGTACGAGTTGCTCGACCGCGAGGCCGGTTTCGGCAGCAGCCAGTTCATTGAGTCGACCCGCTACAAGCGTGGTTTGGAAGGCGAGCTCGCCCGCACGATTTCCAGCATGTATGCGGTGAAGGGTGCACGGGTTCACCTGGCGTTGCCGCGTTCCTCGGTGTTTGTGCGCGATGCACGCAAACCGCGGGCATCGGTGTTGATCGAAATTCAGCCGGGGCGGCGTCTGGCTCCTGAACAGACCGCTGCCATCGTCAACCTGGTGGCGTCCAGCGTTCCAGAACTCGAGGCCGAGGAAGTCACGGTGGTCGATCAAAACGGGCGCCTGATGTCCCGTGGAGAAGAGTCCAACGAGATGGCGCTGGCCGCGCACCAGTTCGAGTACAGCCGCAAACTTGAGCAGGTGCTGCTCGGCCGGGTCGAGCGCGTGTTGGCGCCCATCGTGGGATTGAACCATTTCACGGCAGAGGTCGACGCAAGCGTTGACTTCACTGAACGGGAACAAACCAATGAGTCCTATGCGCCCGAACGCGTCCTGCGCAGCGAGCAGGTGCTCGAAGAGCGCGCGCTGACCGATGCACTGGCCGGCGGCGTACCTGGCGCCCTGTCCAATCAGCCGCCAGCTGCAGGCCGGGCGCCAGAGATTGCTGCAGGGCCCGGGGGCGCGGGTCCGGAAGCGGCTGACGCGGGGCGGGGACGACAGCGCTCGCAGGCGACCAAAAACTATGAGCTGGACCGCACCCTCAGCCACACCCGGCACCAGGTGGGCACCGTGCAGCGCGTGTCCGTGGCCGTGGTGGTCGATCACCTCCCATCAACCGGAGTGGCAGAAACCAGCGCGGCGGCTTCAAATGCAGCCGCTTCTGGCCGACGTGCCTGGACGCCGGAGGAGCTGGACCGATTGACCGAGCTGGTCAAAGGCGCGGTCGGCTACGATGCGGCGCGTGGAGATCAGGTTCAGGTCGTGAACACACCCTTTGTCGATGCGGCGCCCGTCGAGCCGATCCCATCGCCAGGGTTTTGGACCCAGCCTTGGTTCTGGGACCTGGCCAAACAGATGCTGGGGTTGATGTTCGTGTTGTTGCTGGCTCTGGGGGTGTTGCGTCCGGTGCTCAAAAACCTGACTGCCGCGGGACAGAGACAGGCTTCTCATGCTGAAACCGGCACGGGTGATGAAGTAGAAGGCCTGGAGGCCCATGCTGAACAGGCGCGGCTCGCGCTGGCCGACGGCGCTGCAAAGCCGGGATTGCTGACCTTCCAAGGCCAAGGTGACTATCAGCAGCAGCTCGATGCGGTGAAGGGCTTGGTGTCTGATGACCCTGGCCGGGTGGCCCAGGTGGTTCGCAAATGGGTCAACGACCATGAGTGAAGCGCAGGCGCCAGCGGAGAAACCCGCTGCAGCGAAAGACCGCACTCCACTGCAGCGGGCCGCGATCTTCCTGATGAGCATCGGGGAAGACAGTGCGGCCTCAGTACTGCGCAACCTTGGGCCGAAGGAGGTGCAACGGCTGGGAACGGCCATGGCTGACCTCGGCAGCATCTCGCGCTCGGACGTGGAATCGGTCATTGGCGAATTCGTGACCGAGGTCGGCGAGCAAACGGGTTTCGGCATCGGCAATGACCAGTACATCCGCTCCATGCTGGTCTCCGCGCTCGGCGAGGACAAGGCCGGCAGTCTGATCGACCGCATTCTTATTGGTGGCAGCACCACCGGCCTCGATACGCTCAAGTGGATGGATGCCCGTTCGGTGGCGGGGGTGATTCGGTTCGAGCACCCGCAAATTCAGGCCATCGTGCTGGCGTATCTGGATGCAGACCATGCTGCCGAGGTGCTCACCCATTTTGCACCTGCAGTGCGGGTCGATGTGGTGATGCGGGTGGCAAAACTGGAAACCGTGCAGCCAGAGGCACTGCAAGAACTCAACGACATTCTCGAGCGCCAGTTCTCGGGAGGCGGTTCGTCGAAAACGACGTCACTCGGTGGCGTCAAAACCGCTGCGGACATCATGAACCACCTGGAAAGCAGCATTGAATCTGAGCTGATGGAGGCGATTCGGGACGAGAATGAAGAGATCGGCAACGGCATTCAAGACCTGATGTTTGTTTTTGCGAACCTCCAAGAAGTGGACGACAGCGGCATTCAAGCCTTGTTGCGCGAAATCTCGTCCGACACCTTGATCCTGGCGCTGAAGGGAGCTGATGAAGACCTCAAGGCGAAAATCTTCAACAACATGTCCAAGCGCGCGGCTGAGTTGCTCAAGGATGACCTGGAAGCCAAAGGCCCGGTTCGCCTCAGCGAGGTGGAGGGCGCGCAGAAGGAGATTCTACTGGTGGCGCGGCGCATGGCGGATGCCGGTGAATTGGTGCTCTCCAGCGGTGGCGGTGAGGAAATGCTGTGAGTGAAGCTGCCAACGGGCGCCTGCCTCAGCGCTGGGCAACCGATTGCGTTTCCTGGGAGCTGCCAGAGATCGGCAGAATCGAGGAGCCGCAGACTGAACCACGGCCCGAGCCAGACCCGGAGGCATTGGAAGCGTTGCGTGAGGCTGCTTACCAGGATGGCTACGAGGCCGGCCGGGCAGCGGGACATGCACTGGGACTTGACGAAGGCCGGGTTGTTGGTGCCCAACACCTGCGTGAAGTCAGCGAACGTCTTGCGCCGCTCGTCACCCAGCTGCGGGAGCCGTTGCGGGGCCAGGATGCTGCAATCAGGCAGGCGTTGGCGATACTGGTGACACGGGTGGCGCAGGCAGTGGTGCGCCGCAGCCTCGAAGAACCCGAGCAACGCACAGTGGCCATGGTGGTCGAAGAAGCACTCAAGGCGCTGCCACGCGATGCACAGTCCCCCATGGTGCGCCTCCATCCAGCCGATTTGGCTGCGTTGCGCCAGGCGCCAGTGTGGAGCCAGCCAGGTCTTGAATGGTGTGAAGACCCTGCCCTCGAGCCTGGCAGTTGCCGGGTGGACCACTTGCAGGGCGCCGTGACCTACGCCACCAGTGACCGCTTTGGCCAGGTGATTCGACAACTGTTCGCTGATTTGGCCGAACCGGCACTGGAGGCTGTAAACAGCGAAGCCGAATGCCCTTCGGATGGGGGCGAGTGAACCAGACTCGCGGTCAATCGATGAGCACGCAGATGGATCAGACAAATTTCGCAGAGGAATTCGGTGTGTTGGCGCAGCGTCCGCTGGCGCCTGCGCCACAAGTGGAAGGGCGGCTGTGTCGCTCCGTTGGCTTGACGCTCCAGGCGGAAGGGCTTGAGCTGCCCCTTGGCCACGGATGCCAACTTCAACAGGACAGTGGCGACTGGATCCCCGCCGAGGTGGTCGGTTTCACTGCCGGTTTATTGCATCTGATGCCAGTTCGCCATGTCCATGGCGTGCGCCCGGGTACCCGGGTTCGGCCGCTCAGTGGGGGCGATCGGGTGCCCGTGGGGCGTCAGCTGCTCGGGCGCGTGATCGATGGCCTCGGAGCCCCTTTGGACGGGGCGGGAAGTCTCGAACACCTTCCACGGGTTTCGCGTCAGGCCGAAGCGATCAACCCGCTGCATCGCCAGCCAGTGCGCCAGCCGTTGGATGTCGGGGTGCGGGCGATCAATGGGTTGCTCACCGTCGGCCGCGGGCAGCGCATGGGCATCTTCGCTGGCAGCGGCGTCGGGAAGAGCGTTCTGTTGGGTATGATGACCCGGTTCACAGAAGCTGAAGTGATCGTCGTTGGATTGGTTGGTGAGCGGGGCCGGGAGGTGCGCGAGTTCATTCAGGAAATTCTTGGTCCTGAAGGCATGTCCCGAGCGGTGGTGGTCGCGGCGCCCGCCGACGATCCTCCTTTGATGCGGCTGCGTGCCGCTGAACTGGCCACCCGCATCGCCGAGGACTTTCGCGATCGAGGTCAGCAGGTGCTGCTGCTGATCGACTCTCTGACGCGCTACGCCCAGGCACAGCGCGAAATCGCTTTGGCCGTGGGTGAGCCTCCGGCCACCCGCGGGTATCCTCCCTCCGTGTTCGCGCGGCTGCCCGCACTGGTGGAACGGGCTGGCAATGGAGCCGAGGGTCAAGGTTCACTCACCGCGTTTTATACAGTGCTGATGGAAGGGGACGACGAGCAAGACCCCATTGCCGATTCGGCTCGGGCCATCCTCGATGGCCACATCATGTTGTCGCGGGCTCTGGCCGAGCAGGGGCAATACCCGGCCATCGACCCCGAAAGCTCGATCAGTCGCCTCCTGGCGCAGCTGCGTGAACCCGGTGACGTCAAGGCAGTTCATGCGCTCAAACAGTGCTATGCCGCGTACCAGAGAAGCCGTGACCTGATTCAGGTTGGAGCCTACCAACCCGGCAGTGACCCACAGCTGGATCAGGCCATTCAGATGATGCCTGCAATTCGAGCCTATCTGAGCCAGGACATGCGCCAGCCTGTGTCGCTGAAAGAAGCACATCAAGCGCTGCAATCCTTGATCAACGGTGACGCCGGAGCCGCGCAGTGAGCGGGTACCGCGAGGGGCTCGCATTGGCGTTGGAACAAGCCGTTCGCCACGAACAGGGTGCCCTGACAGCCAAGCACCAGCAAGATGCCCGCTGTCAGGCGGCTGAAGACCAGTTGACGGCCCTCAGGGCTTACCAGGAGGAATACCTGGCCATGCTGTCGCAGCCTGAGCCGCGCATGGCGACCCCCGATTGGTTGCGCAATGGCCAGGCGTTCTTGAGCCAGCTTGGCACTGCAGTGGCCATGCAGGCTGCACAGTGCACGGCCCTGGAAAAAGAGCGGCAGGCATGTGCCGATCGATGGCGAGACGCCGTGCAACGACGCAAGGGAATCGAAGCGGTGCTTGCCGAACGGAAGCGAATCGAACGCCGCCGCGAGGCACGCCGGGAGCAGCGGAGCCTGGACGACTGGTCGCAACGCAGCCAAGCTGCGTGCCCGCTCACAAAATGATCAACTTATTCCCCCAATTCGCCTGAACGGGTTTCAATCCCGCCTAGAGTTATCTCTGCGCTTTCTGAATTGGGACCTAGAACTTGGTCCCGGGACTTTGATGAGTTAGGGAGACTTTCATGCCTGTTCACTCCAGTGCCTCTGAAGATGGCCGTGAACTGCGAATTCACGTTGACGGCCGCTTCGATTTCGGGGCTCACCGGGATTTTCGATCCTGCTACGAAGGGACTTCTGAGGCACCGCAGCGTTACATCGTCGATCTGTCCACCGCCACCTACCTGGACAGTTCTGCTCTGGGCATGCTGCTGTTACTGCGCGACCACGGTGGCGGTGAGACTGCCCAGGTCGAGATCGTCAACTGCAACGAAGAAGTCCGCAAGGTGCTGCGCATCTCGAACTTTGACAAGTTGTTTTCTATCGCTTGATCCGTCATGGTCGGCCTCGGTTCTTCTGCACTCCGCTGTGGAGAGGAGACGAGGCCGCCTGGCACGGCCTTTGCTCTACTCATCTGACCGCTGTGGCGGTCTTTGTCATGATTGAGGAGAGCCAGCAGGTGTCAGGCATTGAACTGGTTGGGATCGAAGCGCGTGGACCCCATCTCGCGGGACCCACAGGCCCGGACGCTGCTGCGGCGCAGTCAGGCCATTCGCTGGAGGCCGAATTTTCCGGGGTGCTTGGGGCAGCCGTTGCCCAGCGGGGGGATTCACTGCACGGGCGACGCAGTGCTGTGTTGACACTGGAGCTGGAGGATTCCAGCAAAGGTGAAACTTTGCCGCTGACCGGCGATTCCTTGCCGCCCGTGCTTGCCACCACCGATGTCGACTCCACGACAGAGTTCGCCCCCGCTGACCTGGCGGCCGGCCGGGGGGCATCAGGCCTCATGCATGTGCCGGAGGCATCCGAGTTCCTGCCGGAACCCGAACTGAGGAGCAGCCCTCAAACCTCTAGACCCCGCGAGGCGGATACGCTCACCGCTGCCCAGGCCAGCCTGCAACAAGCGCAACAGACCAGCGTCCTTGCGGAAGTGAACAAGGCAGTCGATGCCGGACTTGAACGGGCGGGCGAGCTTGGCGTGCGCGAGCCGGGTCATTCCTCAGCCGCGCGGTCGGCGGTGGGGACAGTCGGCGCGCTACCACTTCCAGAACCGATGGACATGCGCGAACTTCGCTCCGAGCGTGGTCTGGGTGAGCGCTTGGTGCTGATGGTTCGAACGGGCGTTCAGCGCGCCGAGCTGCAACTGGACCCGCCTGAACTGGGGTCCTTGCAGCTGCGGGTGCAAATTCAGAACGACCAGGCTCAGGTGCAGATTCTCTCACCGCACGCTTCGGTACGGGATGTCATTGAGCAACAGGTTGGCCGCTTGCGGGACTTGTTTTCCGCTGAGCAGTTGCAGCTTGTGGGTTTTTCGGTCGCGGACAGCGGCGCCCAGTCCGGCCAGCAGCGACAGCCGCAATCCGGCGCCCGCCGCGGTGCGGGCACGGTCGACCAGCTGACCGGATTGGCGGTGCCTGCCGAAGAAGCCGGCAACCATTCCATCCGCCTTGGGCTGATCGACCAGTATGCGTGAAAGGATGCGTCAAAATGCCGGCGACCTTCAGCCAATCATTCCTAACTCTTTAAATTAAAACATAATAATTATCGGCATACCTTTTGCTATTCCCTTGTCAGTGTTTGGAATATTGACGGTGGGGTCATGGCGGAAGAAAACGAATCCACAGAAGAAAAGTCCGGTAACAAACTCATCCTGATCGTTGTCATCGTGGCGGTGGTGTTGGCCGGTGGCGGGGCGGCAGCGTGGTTTTTCCTCAGCGGCTCTGAGGAAGGACCGGACGCCGAAGTTGCCGAAGCAGTGGCTGAGGCGCCAACCGGACCTGCCCAGTACACCAAGCTGAAACCGCTCACGGTGAGCTACTGGGTGGACAACCGCCAACGTTTTCTTCAAGTGACCGCTTCGATCATGAGCCGGGATCAGGGCGTGATCGATGTGGTCGAAACCAACCTTCCCCTGATCGAGAACAACTTGCTCAACCTGTTCAGTGCTGCGGACTTTGCCGAGGTCACCACGCTGGACGGCAAGGAGCAACTGCGCCAGGCCGCCTTGATCGAAGTCCAGAAAGTGATCGACGCAGAATCCACGGAACCGCCGGGTACCGTTGAGCAGGTGCTGTTTTCCAGCTTTATCGTGCAGTAACGGAGTGCGCGCCTGTGGCCCATGACCTTCTCAGTCAGGATGAAATCGATGCGCTGCTGCATGGCATCGATGATGGCGCCATTGGCGAACCAGAGCCGACGCGGCCTGGCGAAGTCTCATCCTATGACTTGGCCACCCAGGACCGCATCGTTCGCGGGCGAATGCCGACGCTGGAGATGATCAATGAGCGATTCGCCCGCTATACACGCATCAGCCTCTTCAACCTGCTGCGCCGCAGTGCGGATGTGCAGGTCAATGGCATACAGGTCATGAAGTTCGGCGAATACGTCCACACGCTTTATGTACCGACCAGCCTCAACATGGTCAAGGTTCGTCCCCTTCGTGGCACCGCGCTGTTCATCTTGGATGCGAAATTGGTCTTCAAGTTGGTCGACAATTTTTTCGGTGGGGAGGGGCGCTGGGCCAAGATCGAAGGGCGGGAGTTCACTCCGACCGAAAATCGCATTGTGCAGCTAATGCTGAGCCAGGTGTTTGTGGATCTGAAGGAAGCCTGGAACCCAGTGCTCAAGATCGACCTTGATCATGTGAACTCGGAGGTGAACCCGTCCATGGCCAACGTGGTCAGCCCAAGTGAGGTGGTGATCGTCAGCAGTTTTCACATTGAACTCGATGGTGGCGGTGGTGATTTCCACATCACCATTCCCTATTCGATGATCGAGCCCATCCGGCCCATTTTGGATGCAGGTCTGCAAAGTGACGTCGATGACATCGACGAACGTTGGATCTCCAGCATCCGCAACGACATTCTCAATGCCAAGGTGGATCTGCGCTGCAGGGTCGGGCAAACCCGCATCGCGCTACGCGACCTGGTCGATATGGAGCCCGGCGACGTGGTGCGAACCGAGGTTCCGCAGGAAGTCATGCTCTATGCCAACGGAGTTCCGCTCTTCGTCTGCCACCTCGGTCGCAGCAATGGGCGTTACGCATTGAAGGTACTGCGTCCGGCTGAAATCGCCGAAATCACTTGAGTTTCGTATGGAGAATGACGCCATGAGCGACCAACCGAATGCCCCCGAAGACGCCCTGGGAGATGAATGGCAGCAAGCCCTTGATGAGCAGGAGGCCACGGCCGATGCCGGCGAGATCGATCCAGACTGGGCTGCCGCCATGGCCGAGCAAACCGAGGATGGCGCCGACGCCGAGGTCGATCTTGCGAGCTTCGACGCCGCGCCGCGACCTGAGCCCAGGACCCAGGACATCGACAACCCGGAACTCGAAGTCATCCTCGACATCCCGGTGACGATCAGCATGGAAGTGGGCAGCACACCCATTACCATTCGCAACCTGCTTCAACTCAATCAGGGGTCGGTCATTGAACTCGACCGACTTGCTGGTGAGCCCTTGGATGTCCTGGTGAATGGCACCCTGATCGCCCACGGGGAGGTGGTGGTCGTGAATGAAAAGTTCGGCATTCGGATGACCGATGTGGTCAGCCCCTCCGAGCGCATCAAAAAGCTGCAATAGCCCATGCTGCGCTGCATTCCAATGTATCCCACGCTGGCAGTGGCTGGATTGATGCCTGGTCTGGTTCTGGCTGCGGACGCCGCTGCCGCCCCCGAGATCGGCGCTGGCTGGGTGCTGAACCTGGTGTTTGGGCTGGTGCTGGTGCTGGGGTTGTTCTTGGCGCTGGCCTGGCTGATGCGCAAACTCGGCACCCTCCCAGGGGGCAATGGGCGACTGATCCGCGTGGTGGGTGGCGCCTCCCTCGGCGCCCGTGACCGCTTGGTCCTGGTCGAGCTGGGCCAACAGCAGCTGCTGTTGGGCGTGTCACCGGGTCGCATCGTGAACCTGCATACACTGCCGGAGCGGCTCGATACCGCCTCGGGCAGCGCCTCCACCCGCGATTTCTCCGCCACGCTGCGCGGTCTCCTGGGGCCTGACCGATGACTGCTGTCGCGGGGCTGCGCGGGTTGGTGGCCTTGGTTGCGATGTTGCCCTTCGCTGCCATGGCTGAGCCCGGAGCACTGACGGCGTTCAGTGTGACCACCACTGAAACCGGGGCACAGGAATACAGCGTCACGCTGCAGATTCTCTTCATCATGACGGCGCTGACCCTGTTGCCAGCGCTGTTGATGATGATGACGTCGTTCACCCGCATCATCATCGTGTTCGCGATCCTGCGCCAGGCCATCGGGCTGCAGCAGACGCCGTCCAATCAAATCCTGCTTGGCCTGGCGCTGTTTTTGTCATTTTTTATCATGGCCCCGATTTTCGAGCGCGTCTATGAGCACGCGTTCGTGCCGTACTCCGAAGAGTCGATTTCAGTGCAGCAGGCCGTGGAGCGAGCCCAGGGGCCATTTCGTGAATTCATGCTGGGTCAAACGCGTGAGAGCGACCTGGAGCTGTTCGTGCGGTTGCGCGGCGGACCTCCCATCGAGACCGTCGAAGCCGTGCCCTTCTCCGTGCTGGTTCCGGCCTTCGTCACGAGCGAGTTGAAAACGGCGTTTCAGATCGGCTTCATTTTGTTTATTCCGTTCTTGATCATTGACCTCGTGGTCGCAAGTGTGCTGATGGCGATGGGGATGATGATGCTTTCCCCGGTCATTATCTCCTTGCCTTTTAAGGTGATGCTGTTCGTTCTGGTGGACGGGTGGGCCCTATTGATCGGCACCCTTGCGGCGAGTTTCGGGCTTTGAGCGTGCACCGATGACACCTGAGACCGTGGTGGACCTTTTTGCATCGGCTTTGCAGTTGATCGTGCTGCTGGTGTCGCTGATCGTACTGCCAAGCCTGCTGGTCGGGCTGGTGGTGGCGGTGTTTCAAGCCGCCACGCAGATCAACGAGCAGACCCTCAGTTTTTTGCCCAGGCTGTTGACCATATTTCTGGTGGTCATGGTCTGTGGTTCCTGGATTCTTCACCGCCTGGTCAGCTACAGCCAGGCACTCTTCGCCAACATTCCCTTCTTGATCGGATGAACGGCTTCGTTGTGGAGGGCGACCCGCTGGCCTGGCTGGCGTCCTTCCTGCTGCCGTTGTTTCGGATCGCCGGATTTTTCATGGCGGTTCCGGTCGTTGCCAGCAACCTTATTCCCATGCGCATCCGGATGGGTCTTGCGGTTGCGACCACCGTGGCGATTTGGCCTGGCCTGCCAGAATTCGATGCAGAGCTGGGCTTCGGTGCGCTTGACTGGTGGCGGGCGGCTGAGCAGGTGGTCATTGGCGCCGCGCTGGGTTTCGCGCTGCAGATTGCTTTTCAGGTGGTGGTGCTGGCTGCTCAGACCATTGCAATGATGATGGGGTTGGGGTTCGCGTCCATGAACGACCCGACCCATGGGGTGTCGGTGCCGATTCTTTCTCAGCTGTATTCCATGCTCTTCACCCTGGTGTTTCTGGCCGTCAATGGCCATTTGGTGATGCTGGAGGTGGTTGGGGAGAGCTTCAACCGCTGGCCTTTGGGGGCGGTTGGAATGGCGCAGGGCCTGTGGTGGCTGGTCGATGCGGGCGGCTGGATGTTCGCAGCTGCGCTGTTGATGGCATTGCCTGCGGTGACGGCGCTGTTGATCGCCCACTTGGCGTTTGGAGTGATGAGCCGGGCGGCGCCGGCATTTAATATTTTCTCGCTGGGTTTCCCCGTCACTTTGCTGTTCGGCCTGGTGTTGGTGTGGTTTGGTTTGTACCGGCTGCTGCCGCAGTTTGATCAAATTGCCCAGGTAGGCATCGAGTTGATGCGCCAGGTGTTTGGAGGCTAGACAGTGGCTGAGGAAGATTCGGGTCAGGAAAAAACCGAAGAAGCGACTCCGAAACAGCTGGAAAAAGCCCGTGAAGAGGGCCAGGTCGCACGCTCACGGGAGTTGGCTTCGACTGCCGTTATGGTGACCGGGAGTCTGGCGCTCACGGTTTTCGGAGCCCATGGACTGGAGCGTCTGCGTCAGGTCATGCACAGTAGCTTTGCTCTGGAGCGCGCGCGGCTGTTTGATCCGGATTTTCTGGTGACGCACCTGGTCGGCAGTGGCGTTGCGGCCGGACTTGGGTTTTTGCCTGTTCTGGTGGCGACCTGCCTGGCGGGGCTGCTTGGTCCCCTGTTCCTCGGCGGCTGGTCACTGACCGCCAAGCCATTGGCGCCGAAGCTGGAGCGCATCAATCCCCTCAAGGGTCTGAAGCGCATGTTTTCGCTGCAGGCCCTGGTTGAACTGTTGAAGAGCATTCTGAAAGTGGCGCTGGTCGCGGGGGTGGGTCTCGCACTGCTGTGGGGGTTGCAGGGGCAACTCAGGGGATTGGACGCACACCCCATGGGTGTTGCTGCCTCGGTGCATTGGGCGGTGCTGGCGCTGGTGGTGCTGAGCAGCGCAATGGTGCTGATCGCCCTCATCGACGTTCCTTACCAGTTGTGGGACCACAAGCGCAAACTGAAAATGACCAAGCAGCAGGTCAAGGACGAGTCCAAGGACACCGAAGGGCGGCCCGAAGTGCGCTCTCGCATTCGTCAGTTGCAGCGGGATCTGGCTCGCAGCCGCATGATGGACGCCATTCCGACCGCCGATGTAGTGATCACCAATCCGACCCACTATGCGGTGGCACTGAGCTACGACCAAGGGGCTGGGGGCGCTCCACGGGTGGTCGCCAAAGGTGTCGATGAGATCGCCTTGCAGATCCGCCGCGTCGCTGGGGCCCACGAGGTGCCCGTGGTTTCGGCGCCGCCGTTGACCCGCGCGGTCTACCACCACACCGAGCTCAATCAGGAGATTCCGGTGGGGCTGTACAACGCCGTGGCCCAACTGCTCGCCTACGTCTACCAGTTGCGCGACTTCATGCGCGGTCGCGCAGAGCGGCCGGCTTTACCGGGTGACCTACCCATTCCGGAGTCGCTGGCTCGCAACGCCTGATCAAGGGTCGCGGAGCTTTCGGTTGCAGCCTGCTTGGCCATTCGCCACCAATCCATCTACCAATTCTGAACCAGGCCAGGTTTTTGCACTGAGTCCACGCGGAGGCTGAAAGCGCCAAACGTTTGGCGCTCGGCCGGGGACAGCACAGTGGGAGCATGGCATGCAGGTCGGTACGGCACAGACCCCAGCGGGTCAATGGTGGCAACAACTCAGTCGCGGCAACCTCGGTGTTCCGGTCCTGTTGCTCGCCATGCTCGGCATGATGATTTTGCCGATGCCGCCGGTGCTTCTGGACCTGCTGTTTTCCTTCAACATCGCGTTCGCGCTGGTGGTCCTGCTGGTGAGTGTGTACGCCATGCGGCCGCTGGACTTTGCCGTGTTTCCCACCGTGCTGCTGGTGGCCACGTTGCTGCGCCTGGCGCTCAACGTGGCGTCCACCAGGGTGGTGCTGCTGCATGGCCATGAGGGTGGATCCGCTGCCGGGCGCGTCATTGAGGCGTTTGGCGAGGTTGTGATCGGTGGCAACTACGCGGTGGGCCTTGTGGTGTTCGCCATCCTGATGATCATCAACTTTGTGGTGGTCACCAAGGGTGCGGGCCGGATCTCTGAGGTGAGTGCGCGTTTCACGCTGGACGCCATGCCCGGCAAACAGATGGCGATTGATGCCGATTTAAATGCTGGAATGTTGACGCAGGAAGAGGCCCAGTTGCGCCGCCGTGAGGTGGCTCAAGAGGCGGATTTCTACGGATCGATGGACGGTGCCAGCAAGTTCGTGCGGGGCGATGCCGTGGCAGGGTTGTTGATTCTGCTCATCAACATCCTTGGCGGGCTCGGCATTGGAATGCTGCAGTACCAACTGGATTTCGGCAGCGCGATGCAGCGCTACTCGCTGCTTACCATCGGCGATGGTCTGGTTGCCCAGATTCCCTCGCTGCTGCTTTCCACAGCCGCAGCGATCATGGTCACCCGCGTGGACAGTGCCCAGGACATTGGCCAACAGGTGCTGAGCCAGATGTTCGACTCACCGCGGGCCCTGGCCGTCGCCGCAGGGGTGCTTGCGGTCATTGGTGTGATCCCGGGGATGCCCCACTTTGCATTTGTGGGCTTCGCGATGGTTGCCGGTGGCCTGGCCTGGTTTCTCGCGCGCCGTCGCAGCCAAGCTGGCGCCGGGGAGGCGGTGCAGATGCCGATAGAGGCGCCGCCACCTGAGCCGCGTGAGCTGGGTTGGGACGATGTGGCAGGTGTCGATGTGGTGGGGCTGGAAGTCGGCTATCGCCTGATTCCCTTGGTGGACAGCACCCAAAGCGGAGAGTTGCTGTCGAGGATCAAGGGCGTGCGGCGCAAGCTCTCACAGGAGCTGGGCTATTTGGTTCCGGCTGTCCACATCCGCGATAACCTGGACCTCGCCCCCAGCGCCTACCGCATTCTGGTCATGGGGGTTGCGATCGCTGAAGCCGAGGTGCAAGTGGGCCAGGAGTTGGCCATCAATCCGGGTCAGGTGTTTGGCGACCTGGATGGTGAGCCCGTGGCCGACCCCGCATTTGGTCTGCCGGCATTTTGGGTGGATGCGAGTCAGCGAGAGCGCGCGCAAAGCCTTGGATACACCGTGGTCGATGCCAGCACGGTGGTGGCAACCCACATCAACAAGATCCTCAGCGACCACGCCCACGCTTTGCTGGGCCATGAAGAGGTGCAGCAGTTGCTGGACCGTCTCGCCCGCACTTCACCCAAATTGGCCGACGAGTTGGTGCCAGGCAGCGTGAGCCACAGCGGCCTGCTGCGGGTGCTGCAAAACCTGTTGCGAGAAGGCGTGCCGGTGACCGACCTGCGCACGATCGCGCAGGCGATCACCAGTGCGCCCCCTGGAAGTCAAGATCCCGGCACCTTGACGGCACTGTGCAGACAGGCGCTATCTCGCTTGATCGTGCAACAACTTGTCGGTAACCGGGGAGATATACCGGTTATCACGCTTGATCCGCAATTGGAACAAATCCTGCTTTCTTCTGCTCGAAACGCCGGAGACGGCAGAACTTCGGCGGAAGAGAACCTGGTGATCGAACCGGCTTTGGCCGAACGCCTCCAGCGGGGCCTGCAGGAGGCGGCGAACCGCCAGGAGATGGCGGGCGAGACTGCGGTGTTGTTGGTTGCCGCGCCCCTTCGCGCAGCGTTGGCGCGCTTCGTTCGGTTCGCAGGAATCAATATGGCGGTCTTGTCGTACCAAGAGATTCCAGAGAGCAAGCAGGTCACCGTGGTGGCGCAGGCCGGGCGCGACTAGATCAGGCGAGCGCGGCGCATAGCGGACCGCCAAGTGGACAGGAGCTAAAGGGCAATGAACATCAAGCGGGTATTCGGCAAAGACATGGCGACTGCCATGCAGCGTGTGCGGGAGCAACTGGGAGAAGACGCCGTGCTGCTTGAGACCCGCGCGCTCAACGGTGGCGTCGAGGTGGTGTGCAGCACCGAGTTTGAGCCCGAGGCGGGTTCAATTTCGGGTGCGCGTCGGACCGCAGGTCGACCCGCACAAGAGGCCCCGGACGGCGCGGAAGATCGACTGGCAACTGGACTTGGGCCGGCTTTGCAGCGCACCCGACGCCAACGCCAGTTGGTCGCCGCAGCAGCGGATGAGCACGCCACCACCCCTTGGATGAAGCAAAGGGGCGATGGCCAGCTCAAACTGGGGAAAAACGTCATTGACAGTTTGCTGGACCAATTTGGCGAAAGCGAAGGGAACGCCCATGCGCAGGCAGATCTGGCGCCGGAGGTGGGTGCCGATGCAGCACCTGCGCCTGATTCGTTGCGCGTCCTTGAGACGCTGCGCGCGGAGATGCGCAGCATGAAGGAGTTGATCGACGCCCACATGCGACTTGCTCCGGTGGTGGCTTCGGTTCGGGCGCCATTGGTCGAGGCGCTCTTCCAGCGGTTGCTGGCCCTCGGAATCAGTGGCGACCTCGGCGACGACCTGCTCGCGACGCTCGGCCCACCCCACTCGCTGCAGCCCAGTTGGCGGGCGCTGTTGCGGCAATTGGCCGATCGTCTGCCCACATTGGGTGGGGACCTGACAGCCGACGGCGGGGTGTTCGCTTTCGTTGGGCCGACTGGTGCGGGAAAAACCACCACCATCGGAAAGCTTGCGGCCCGGTACGTGTTGCGCCATGGGGCCGACAAGGTCGCTCTGGTGACGATAGATTGCCACCGGGTCGCGGCCCATGAACAGCTGCGAACCTTTGGCCGCATCCTTGGGGTGCCGGTGCGCGTTGCGGACCACACCCACAACTTGCCTGAAGTGCTCTCGTCCTTGCGCAGCCGCGAACTGGTGCTGATCGATACCGCGGGGTTTGTCGGCGACGATCAGGCGCTGCACGGCCAACTCGACCAACTCGCCGCCTGCGGCTCCCGGCTCTCGAGCCAATTGCTGTTGCCGGCGACCAGCCAGCGCCGAGTGCTGGAGGAATCGCTGCGCACGTACCAGACATCGCACCTTGCCGGTGTGGTGGTGACCAAAGTCGACGAAGCGGCGTGCCTGGGGGAGGTCATCGACACCCTGGTGCAGCACGGCCCGACGCTTACTTATGTCACTGATGGACAGTCAATTCCCGATGACATCCGCGTCGCCGATGCCGATTGGCTGGTGGCCCGTGCCGAGCAGTTGCGGCAAAGGGATTGCGGCGGATCCGATCGATCATCCGATGCAGTCCCTGTATCGGATGGTTTTCAGCACGCGTAACACGTATTTCCACCAATAGGCTCAGGGTATGAAGCACAGAAAACCTGTTCAGGTCATCGCGGTCACGGGTGGCAAAGGCGGAGTTGGAAAAACCAACGTATCGGTCAACCTCAGCATTGCCTTGGCCCGGCGCGGCAACCGTGTGGCCCTTTTTGATGCAGACCTCGGGCTTGCCAACGTCGATGTCATGTTGGGGCTATCACCGGCGCGCAACCTGGAAGATGTGCTGCGCGGTGAATGTGCGCTTGAAGAAGCAATGGTGTGTGGGCCCGAGAACGTGCAGATTTTTCCAGCGGCTTCGGGAACCCGCCACATGGTCAACCTTGGGATCGCCGAGCACAATGGGTTGGTGCACGCCTTCAGCGCACTGGACGATGACTTTGACTACCTGATCGTGGACACCGCAGCGGGCCTTGCCGATGGAGTGGTGACCTTCGTTCGCGCGGCCCAGGAGGTGCTGGTCGTTGTGTGCGATGAGCCCACTTCGATCACCGACGCCTACGGCCTGATCAAACTGCTTAACCGCGACCATGGCCTGTCGCGCTTTCGTGTGCTGGCCAACATGGTGAAGTCGCCACAGGAAGCCGACCAGGTGTTTCGGAAGATCAATCAGGTCACCGATCGCTTCCTGGATGTTGCGCTGCAACCTGCCGGAATGATTCCCTCGGACGAGTGCGTACGCAAGGCGGTGAAGCGGCAGCGCGCGGTGATGGACCTCTATCCGGGTTCGCCTGCCGGACGCGCCTTTGACCAACTTGCAGGCCGTGTCGAGACCTGGCCCCCTCCGCGGATGGTGACTGGTCATGCGCAGTTTTTCGTTGAACGCATTGTGGCGCACGCAGCGGCTGTGTAGGTCCATGCGCCCGTCTGGTTACGCAGCCACACCCCAGCACCGGTACGAGCAGCTTGTCGAAGAGCACGCCGAGCTGGTGCGCAGAATTGCCCACCACTTGTTGATGCGTCTGCCGCCCTCGGTGCAGGTCGACGACCTCGTTCAGGCTGGGATGCTCGCACTGCTGGAAGCTGCGCAGAACTACGACGCCAGTCGTGGGGCGAGCTTTTCCACTTATGCGGGCATTCGAATCCGCGGAGCCATGATCGATGAAGTTCGCCGCGGTGACTGGTCTCCCCGCTCTGTGCACAAGAACGCACGGGCGCTCGGCGAAGCCATGGGTGCGGTTGAGCGGCGCACCGGCCGTGAGGCATCGGAGTCCGAGGTGGCGGCTGAACTGGGGGTGCCCTTGGCAGAGTACCGCCAGATGCTGACGGATGTGGCCGGCAGCCGCCTGTTCAGCTTCGAAGAGTTGCTTGGGCAGGACGACGACGGAGAGGGCAGCGGCCGGTCGTTTGTGGATCCAACCAGCCCTCAACCCCAGGATGAAACCGAGCTCGATCGGTTTGGTGCTGCCCTCGCAGCAGCCATCGACGCCTTGCCCGAACGCGAAAAGCTGATCCTGTCCCTGTACTACGATGACGAACTCAACCTCAAGGAAATCGGCGCGGTCCTTGGGGTGAGTGAGTCTCGGGTATCTCAGCTCCACAGCCAGGCGGCGCTGCGGTTGCGCAAACGCCTTGAAGGCTGGCGCATCCGCTGAATCCTGCTGGCCAGACGCAGATCTGCGTCTATGCTTTTTACTGACTGAATCATCCGATCCTGTCCGGCGCGATTGTAATCCTGCGGAGGCCCGTCTTGGACAAGAACATGAAGATCCTGATCGTCGACGATTTTTCGACGATGCGGCGGATCATCAAGAATCTGCTGCGTGACCTGGGTTTTACCAACACCGAAGAAGCCGATGACGGTGTGCCGGCATTGGCAATGTTGCAAAAGAACAATTTCGACTTTTTGGTCACCGACTGGAACATGCCGGGCATGACCGGCATTGATCTGCTGCGCGCCGTACGTGAGGACGAGAAAACGGCTCGCCTGCCTGTGCTGATGGTGACCGCCGAAGCCAAACGTGAACAGATCATTGAGGCGGCCAAGGCCGGAGTGAACGGCTACGTCGTAAAGCCGTTCACTGCTGCGGCACTCAAGGAAAAGATCGAGAAAATTTTCGAGCGTGTCGAAGCCTAGGCGGCTGAGGGGAAGGGTGCATGAGCGACAGTAATCAACTCTTGGCTTCCGACGATTCGATGACGGCACTGCTCGACACCGCCCGCGGATTGGTAGAAAAAATCGAGTCCGGTCACCTCAGCGAGACCGCGCAGTTCGTTGCGGACATCGTCTCGCAGCGCGACCGTAAGCTGTACGAAGAGGTGGGCAAGCTGACACGGGCGCTGCACAGCGCGCTCAATGACTTTCACATCGACACCCACCTGTCTGGCGCAGGTACGGATCTAAATCAGATCTCGGATGCTTCGGATCGCCTCAACTACGTGATTCGCATGACCGACGATGCGGCCAACCGGACCATGGACGAAGTCGAAGCCAGCATCCCCATTGCGTGTGACCTGCGCTCCGACTGCGCGCAACTCAACGCTGATTGGAAGCGCTTTGCACGCCGAGAAATGACCCCGGATGAGTTTCGTGCCCTGTACCGGCGCATGGATGAGTTTCTGGACCGCACGCAGGACCGGGCCAATGGGCTGGAATCCTCGCTGAATTCAATCCTGATGGCGCAAGGCTACCAGGACCTCACCGGACAGGTGATCAAAAAAGTCATCGAACTGGTTCAGCAGGTTGAGCAAAGTCTCGTTTCTCTGGTGCGGATGGCGGGTGAAGTCGAACGGCTGACTGGTGTGGCGACCGAGGCGCCGCCATCGATGCCCAGCACGAACTCGGCTTCGGCCCCCGCAGGTCCAAACGTCCACGGCGCGGCCAATGTCGACGTGGTTTCTGACCAGGACGAAGTCGACGAACTGCTCTCGAGCCTGGGATTCTGAGGCGCCACCCATGAGCTACGGTGATGACGAAATTCTCCAGGACTTCTTGGTCGAGGCCGGAGAAATTCTCGAGCAGCTTTCCGAGCAGCTCGTCCAGCTTGAGGAGCGCCCTGACGATGCAGAGTTGCTGAACGCCATTTTCCGTGGGTTTCACACTGTTAAGGGCGGGGCTGGGTTTCTGCAGATTGGCGCGATGGTCGATGCCTGTCACGTGACCGAAAACCTGTTCGACGTTTTGCGCAAGGGTCAGCTGGAGGTGTCTCCAGAGCTTGTGGATGTAACGCTGCAAGCGCTGGATGCGGTCAACGGCATGTACGCCGCGCTGCAACATGGCGAAACAGTAGACGCAGCGCCTGCAAGCCTGTTGCAACAGATTGAAGCCGCGGCCCAAGGGTCTGTGCCGGTTGCGGCGGATCCCGAACCGGCGGCTCAGACACCATCCCAGGCAAGTTCAAGCGCCGCTCCGGTGGATGCCGCGGTCGGCTCGGGTGAAGATATCAGCGACGCTGAGTTCGAAGCCCTGCTCGACGAGCTCCATGGGTCTGGAAAGCACGGCGGACAACCTGTGGCAGACAACGCCCCCAACCTGTCGGCCGAAGCCGCGACTTCACGGGCCACAACAGGCGCCAACTCCGACGAGATCTCGGATGCAGAATTTGAAGCCCTGCTCGATGAGCTGCATGGCGCCGGACAGCACAGCGGGCGCCCTGCACCAACAGATCCGAACTTGCCACAGTCCGCTCCCAGACTGGATCCACGAGCAGGCGAGGAAATCAGCGATGCCGAGTTCGAGGCTTTGCTCGACCAATTGCACGGCAAAGGCCAGCACGGTGGGACCCCCGCGGGCGAGTCTGTCGGCGAGGGCGAGCGCATCCAGCAAGAGGCCTTTGGTGATCTGCTGCAAGACCTGACGGAAAAGCCCAGGACAGGCCCAAACCCAGCGCTTGGATCCGGACCTGAGGCCACGGCCGTGCAGCTGAGTGCCCCCAAGGCGCCTAGATCCGACGCTTCTGTGAAGTCCGCCAAGGCCGAAGAGCTGCCCCCTCCGCCGGCAACGAAAGCGGCGGCCAAACCAGCAGCGCGGGAGGGTGCCACCGCTGAGGCGACGGTTCGAGTCGATACGCAGCGGCTGGACGACATCATGAACATGGTCGGTGAACTGGTCTTGGTTCGAAACCGCTTGTTGCGGCTTGGTTCCAGCAACGCCAGCGAGGACCTGGCAAAGACCATCTCACACCTCGATGTGGTGACCGCTGATCTGCAGGCATCTGTCATGCAGACACGCATGCAGCCGATCAAGAAGGTCTTCGGACGATTCCCAAGGGTGGTTCGAGACTTGGCGAGGTCGCTGCAGAAAGAAGTGGCACTTGAGCTTGTTGGAGAGGAAACCGATCTCGATAAAAACCTCGTCGAAGCGCTGGCCGACCCCCTCATTCACCTGGTCCGAAATTCCGTGGACCACGGCATTGAGATGCCAGACGCCCGCGAGGCGGCCGGCAAGCCCCGCAAAGGCACGGTGGTGCTTGCCGCAGCGCAGGAAGGCGACCACATCACCCTGTCGATCACGGACGATGGACGGGGCATGGACCCCGAAAAGCTGAAAGACGTCGCGGTGAACCGGGGCGTCATGGAGCGCGACGCCGCGGACCGGCTCACCGACTCCGAATGCTTCGAACTCATCTTTGCCCCGGGGTTTTCCACCAAGCAGGAGGTGTCTGACGTTTCAGGTCGTGGCGTCGGCATGGATGTCGTCAAGACCAAGATCAGTCAGCTGAATGGTGCGATTGTTATTCATTCCGAGCCAGGCCGGGGCACCCGAATCGAGATTCGCGTTCCTCTGACCCTGGCGATCATGCCCACCTTGATGGTGATGCTGGAAGAGCAGGCTTTTGCGCTACCGCTGGTCAACGTCAACGAGATTTTCGACCTTGACCTTTCGCGCACCAACGTGGTCGATGGTCAGGAGGTCGTGGTAGTACGTGACCGGGCCTTGCCGCTTTTCTACCTAAAAGAGTGGTTGATCGCTTGCGGCCCTTCCGCTGCACAACGAGATCGGGGACATGTAGTGATCGTGAGCGTCGGGACACAGCGGGTCGGGTTTGTTGTCGATCAACTGCTCGGTCAGGAAGAGGTCGTGATCAAGCCCCTGGGGCGCATGTTGGCGGGTACGCCGGGGATGGCTGGAGCAACCATAACCGGTGATGGAAAAATCGCGCTCATTCTGGATGTGCCAAGCATGTTGAAGCGCTACGCACGGCGTCGAGCCTAGTCGTCTCGGCCAGTCCGAGGAGCTACTGATGACAGTGCGGGTATTGGTGGTCGACGACTCGCCTTTTTTCCGGCGTCAGCTGTGCAGCTCACTCGCTCAGAACCCCGGCATTGAAGTGGTCGGCACGGCTGAAGATGGGCGTCAGGCGGTTGAAAAAACTTTGGCGCTGCGTCCTGACCTGATCACCATGGACTATGCCATGCCGGTGATGGATGGAATCCATGCCGTGCGCAAGATCATGGGGGTGCGGCCAACTCCCATTTTGATGTTTTCCGCCCTGACCTTCGAAGGTGCACAGGCGACGCTTGATTCCCTCGAAGCGGGGGCGCTGGATTTTCTGCCGAAGAACAAAGACGCCCTGCGAGGCGCTCCTGGCCAGCGCAACCCCTTGCATGAGCGGGTACTGGCCTTGGGGCGTGCCCTGCCTCAGGCGAACCATCGACTGCGCAAAGTCGTGCCGTCCACGCGATCTGACGCACAGACAACGCGCAGCCAGCCCCCTCAACTGATCGCGATCGGCGCTTCGACCGGGGGGCCGGTGGCAGTTCAAACGCTGTTGCGCGCGTTGCCAGCCCGGTTTCCAGTCCCCATTGCGGTTGCGGTGCACATGCCCCATGCGTTCACTGGAACTTACGCGCAACGCCTTGATCGAGACTGTGCCCTTCAAGTGAAGGAAGCCCAAGACGGTGACCGACTGGAGCCAGGGTCGGTGTTGATTGCGCCAGGGGCCCACCAGATGCGCATCGAACGGGGACGGGTGAGGATCTCGGCCGACAAGGCGGCTCAGCTCTATGCGCCAAGTGTCGATGAACTCTTTACCACGGCGGCGGCTGCGTATTCTTCCAGGGTGCTGGGCATCGTTCTGACTGGGATGGGTCAGGATGGAGCCCGCGGGGCAGCGACGCTGCGCTCGGCACACGCCCGCGTCTGGGCGCAGGATGAGGCCTCGAGTGTCATCTTTGGTATGCCGGCAGCGGTTGCGCGCGCAGGCCTCGCTGACGCCGTGTTGGGCCTCGGGGAACTTGGACCCAGCCTGATCGAGGTGTCGCGCTGATGGATTGGCTGACGCTGTTCGGCATTTTATTGGCAGCGGTGGCCATACTCCTTGGCAACCACCTGGAAGGTGGCCACATGCAGGCTTTGCTGAATTTTCCGGCAATGCTCATTGTGGTTGGCGGTTCAACCGGTGCGGTGATGGTCCAAACACCTTTCCCCACCATGCGCAGGGCACTTCGAATCGCGGTCTGGGTCGCCCTTCCGCCGGCCATTGACCTGCGTGGCGGAATCGACCGCTTGCTGGCATGGAGCACCACTTCACGCAAAGAGGGCCTGCTCGGCCTTGAAGGGATTGCCGAAGTCGAGACCGATGCATTCGCGCAAAAGGGTCTACGTTTGCTGGTGGATGGCGCCGAACCGCAAACCATCCGGGATGTTCTGGAACTCGACCTGGATCAGAAAGAAGCGCGCGACCTTGGGGCTGCGAAGGTGTTCGAAAGCATGGGTGGGTACAGCCCAACGATCGGCATCATCGGAGCCGTCTTGGGGCTGATTCATGTGATGGGCAATCTGGCGGACCCGAGCTCGCTTGGTGGTGGCATCGCAGTTGCTTTTGTGGCCACGATCTACGGGGTTGGTGTTGCCAACCTGTTGTTGCTGCCGATCGCCAACAAGCTCAAGCAGATTGTCCACCTGCGCAGTCGGTACTGCGCCCTCATCATTGATGGCCTGGTTGCCATCTCGGAAGGGGAGAATCCGCGGTCGATCGAGCTCAAGTTGAGCGGATACCTCGAGAGGTAGTACCGGCATGGGGCGTCGCAGACCGGAGCCGGAATCAGAGAACCACGAGCGCTGGCTGGTCTCATACGCAGACTTTATTACCCTGTTGTTTGCGTTTTTCGTGGTCATGTACGCCATCTCCTCGGTCAACGAGGGGAAGTACCGGGTGCTCAGTGAAACCCTGTCCCACACCTTCAAGTCTGCGGTTCATCACGACCTGCAGCCCGAGGGCATCGGTTACCCCCAGCAGCCCGACGTGGCGGTTGCGCCGCCGGTGGCAGTGCCCCGGGCAGCAGGCAGTGCGGTGCCCGGAGCGTTTGAGAGCCAACCCGGTTCGGCGCACCTGCAACAGGTCCGCCAGCAGTTGGAAGCCGCCTTCGGTGACCTCATGGCCGATGGACAATTGAACCTGGCGGTGGGTGACAGCTGGCTCGAGATCGAACTCAACAACAATCTGCTGTTCGCTTCCGGAGATGCCGAGCCACGGCTTGGCTCCTTGCCGTTTTTGCGCCAACTGGCACAGATTTTGGAGAAACACCCCAACACCATCCGGGTAGAGGGGTTTACCGACAATGTACCCATCAATACGGCCAAATTTCCGTCGAATTGGGAGCTTTCCGCGAGCCGTGCGGCCGCTGTCGTCAATTTTTTGTCGATGTATGGGGTTGCACCGCAGCGCATGGCGGCGGTTGGCTACGGTGAGCACCAACCCATCATGAGCAACGACACGGACGCAGGACGCCAGCGCAACCGCCGCGTGGTTCTCGTGGTTTCTGCAGCCAGTGAGCTGCGCCATCCCGTGGGTGGTGCGCAGGATCCAAGCCTTGAGCCCACCGTTCGTGCCGCCAACGCGGTGCTCGACTCTTTGCAAGCGCAGCGGGACATCCCGGGTCCTGGGGCAAGAGCGCCGAGCATCCAGCGCGTTCCCCTGGAGGGTGGCGGCTTGCTGTTCACCCGCGATCCCGAGCCCGCGCGCGCATCTGCTGGCCGGTAGCCGCGTCGTCATGCGGGTTTGGACCATCGCCAACCAGAAAGGGGGGGTGGGTAAAACCACCACTGCGGTCAGCCTGGCCGGGACCCTTGCAAGACAGGGCCAGCGGGTGTTGCTGGTGGACCTGGATGCCCAGGCATCGCTCACCAGCTATTTCAAGCTGGATCCGGAGCGTCTGGCGGCCACCAGCTACCACCTGTTCCCGGTCTCCGGTGGCGAATTGGCTGTGGACTCGGTGCTGCAGGACCTGCCGGTCGAAGGCGCGAAGCTGATCCCTGCTTCAACTGCTCTGGCAACGGTTGAGCGGCAAATGGTGGGGCGCGAGGGCATGGGGTTGGTGGTCAAACGCATGGTGTCGGCCCTGAGCGGCCAGTTCGACCAGGTGTTGATCGACAGCCCACCGAGCCTGGGCGTGCTGCTGATCAACGCCATTGCTGCTGCGGATCGAGTCATTATTCCTGTGCAGACGGAGTTTCTGGCTATCAAAGGCTTGGAGCGCACACTGCGGACGCTGTCCATGGTGGCCCGCAGCCGGCCGACTCCCTTGGCCTATACGGTGGTACCCACCATGTTTGACCGGCGCACCCAAGCGTCCAAGCGGGCCCTGCAGACCCTCAGGATCGAGTATGCCGACCACCTGTGGCCGGCTGTCATCCCCGTTGATACCCGTTTGCGAGATGCCAGTGCACGGGGTGTGTCGATTGCACAACTTGAGCCGTCGGGTCGGGCGGGACGGGCCTATGAGGCCTTGGTCCGATACCTGGATACCCACACCCAGGCTGCGGCTTGATGCTGGTGGAAAATTTCGTGTTGCGCGCCCTGTCTGAAGCCCCGATCCGCCAAACCACAGTGGTGGGTCAATCTGTGGTGAACGAATCCGATCGGCTGCTCAGCGAATACCTGGATCATTTGCTGCTGGGGGCTCTGGTTGGCGCGGTAGACACCGGCCGGTGCACTGAGGCTTCTCCGGCCATTGAGGTTGCAGGCGTACCTGCGACGCCTGGGGAAGCACCCAACCGGGTCGAGGCACTCGCTCGGGTCCAAGCCATCGAATCGGTGTCGATCGCCGTGTCCGGGACACGCTGGGTCGTGCCTTTGATCGATTTGGCCAGCATTCAGCCGGCGCCAGTGGCCCTTCACCGGTTGCCTGGACAACCGACTTGGATTCAGGGGCTGGTCGAACATGCGGACGGACCGCGAAGGCTGGCCAGTCTGCCCCATTTTTTTCAGGCCGCTGGCGTGCTGCATGGAACGGCTGAACCGAGTGGCCCAGCGCTCATGATGCAGCTGTCTGGAGGTGCTTGGGCGCTTGAAGTCGAAGCGGTCGTTGGCCGCCTGCAAATCGTTCACGGGGCTGTGCGCTGGCGCCGTTCCATGCGCCGCATGCCCTGGCTGTCTGGAGTGCTGCATGAACACAGCGCCCTTGTGATGGATGCGTTGGGGATGATTGCGGCCTTCGAAGCCCGATTGGCCTTGGAGTGTGAGCGCCCCGGCTGGCGGGGTGGAGGAGATGCACTATATTTCAGTCATGGAATTGATCCCGGCGTCCAAGGCCGCCGATCCGACCACCAGGCGAGGAAAGTCGATGACTGCGGGTGTAGCAAAAAGCGCCGATGACCCCATTTTGCAGTGGGTGAGCTTCAAGCTCGACGGCGAGACCTATGGCGTCAATGTGATGCAGGTGCGTGAAGTGCTTCGGTACACCGAAATCGCACCGGTTCCCGGCGCCCCCACGTACGTGCTTGGCATCATCAACTTGCGCGGCAATGTGGTGACCGTGATCGATACGCGGCAGCGGTTTGGCCTGGATCTCCATGAGATCACCGACCACACCCGCATCGTGATCATTGAATCCGATCAGCACGTGGTGGGCATTCTGGTCGACAGCGTCGCCGAGGTGGTGTACCTGCGCCAGTCCGAAGTCGAGACCGCACCGAGCGTCGGCAATGACGAAAGCGCAAAATTCATTCAAGGCGTGTGTAAGAAGGGCGAGGAGCTGTTGATTCTGATCGACCTCGGCAACTTGTTAAGCACCGAAGAATGGCAGGAAATTGAAGACCTGTAGGCCGCGAGTGCCACTTCTTGATCGGAGCTGGGCGCGGTCTGGAAACAGCGAGCTGGAGAGCAGACCACAATGGGCCTGATGGATGGGATCTTGGATTGGCGTCTGGTGCTTGCGGGCACTGGTTGGTTGACCGCGGCCTTGATCGCCGGAGCCACTTGGGTGCGCGTACGCCGGGTGGAGCACCGGTTGAGGTGCCAGATCGACACCTTGACTGCGGCGCTGGCCACCAACGAAGCCGGCACGCACGGGGTGGGCAAGGCGCTTGGGCGCCTTGAGCAGCGGCTTGGCCTGACCAATGCACGCCAACTGGAACTCGAGCAACGCGACCTGGGGCAGTACAGCTACCGGCAGGCTGCGAAGCTGGCCAACATGGGCGCCAGTGATGAAGAGTTGGTCGAGAGCTGTGGGCTTTCCGCTGTCGAGGCCCGACTGGTGCGCCTGCTGAACCAGCGGCCGGCCGTGGCGACGGCCAATGTCAGTGAGGCGCTCGCTTAGGCTTCCTTTCCAGCAGGGCCAACAGAGCCGACAGCCGCAGCGGCCGGCTTGCTGCGGGTGGGGCCCTCCAGCCGCGCGGTGTCCGCGCGCGCGTGATCATCGGTCCGCGGGTCTTTGCCTTCTAGGTGATAGACCAACGCCAGGACTTCAGCGACCGCCACGTACAGTTCCTCCGGTATGGTCGCATCCACTTCAAGGGCAGTGAGCAAACGGGCGAGCTCGGGTTGCTCGTAGATCCGCACCCCAGTCTCAACGGCACGCTCGATGATCGCATCGGCAACGGCACCGGTGCCGTTCGCCACCACTTTGGGGGCATCCGGCGGGGTGTAGCGCAGGGCTGCGGCATGGCGCCCGGCTTCTTGCTCTTGGGGCTGTTCAGATGGACACATGAATCCGGCCTCCCGACTGTCCGGCCTGTGTCTCGGGTGCACGCACTTGTGCGCCGAAACGTTCTAGGGAGATTCCACGCTGGGCGAGTCCCGCACGCAGCTGCGGTTCATGGGCCCTTAAGCGCGCTTCGGTTCCTGGGCGTTCTGACCAAAACTGCACCTCAACCTGCTGGGCCTTCAGGCGGATGCATGCACCCATGGTGCCGAGCTGTGGCAAGTCCATGCACAATTGAATTTCCCACTCGGCTGAGTGCGGTGTCCGAGACGACCGGTGCGGTTTTCGCAAGTGCAGCTGGACATTGTGGTACTGGTCACCCAATTGGACTGGCAAGTTCGCTTGCGCAAACAACGCCCGGTTGTCCTGTGGCTCGGCCTGGGTCGCGGACGATGTCGTCGCACCGGCCCGATCGCGAGCCGGCGCTGGCTGGATTTGGGTGAGGGTTTCGTTGACACGCTGGAGCAGTTGACGGGCCGCGGGCTCAGAGAGCGTGGGACCAGGTGGTCGCAGAGGATGAGCATCGGCGCTGCCTCCTGTAGGCTGTGCAGCCCTTGAAAGCACCGGCATCAACCAAACCTGCAACTCACGAAGCACGCGCGGGAATTGCGCCTCGGGTGCAGCGCGTGAAGCCGCCGGCACGCCGGGCCCGGGCGACAGCTGAGCCAGTATGCGGCTGCGCAGGGCCCTCGAATCGGCCAACTGCGGCGGGGTTGCGACCTGTGCAACCAGCAGTTGCAGCAGGTTGGCGAATGGGGCTGGGGCTTGCGGCAGCAGGGCAGCGCTCAGGTGAAGTAGCTGAGCGATGGGTGGTGGTGGCACCGAGGCTGCGGGCGGTGGTGCGGCAGCTGGTGGAGTCCGCGGTGCTAGCGAACGGGCCGGCGCGGGGGCTGGAGCGGTCCCGGCCTCGCTGGTTCCTCGGGGGGGCTGACCGGACGGCCGAGCCCCACCTGGAGTGCTCTCCAGGGGTGCGGGGCCTCCAGCTGAGCGGGCTGCTGTCGCGTCCATGGGTGCCAGGATGCGCAGCAGACCAAGCACCTGGGCTGCGTCCAAGACTCGGGGAATTGCCATACCCAAGGTATCGGCCAGCCGGGCAGCGCCTTGAGGGGCAGCCCCCGTACCCATGGCCTATAATGCCGCCCTTTGCGTCGCCGCAAGCGGTGCGACCCAGTGGCCTGAACTTTGACCGACCCCTTGCTTACAGTCCGTGGAATCGAGGTGGAACTCGACGACAGGCCCCTGCTCAGTGGCTTGGGATTTTGTCTGCGTGCCGGCGATTTGGTGCAGGTTTGCGGCGCCAACGGCAGTGGCAAGACCACGCTCATGAGGGCCTTGGCAGGGCTGGTGCCACTGGCGGACGGAGAGGTCCTGTGGAGGGGGCGGCGTGTGCAGCGGCAATGGAGTCGGTTTCGCGCTGAGCTGCTGTTCATCGGCCACAGGCTGGGCCTCAAAACCGGCCTGACAGCTGAGGAAAACCTGCGACTGGTCGCTGGAGTCAAGGCCCCGGTGGTGGCCAGGGATTGGCGCCAGTGCCTACTGGCGGTGGGTCTAGGTGCCGCGGCGCGAATGCCGGTCTGGCAGCTTTCTGCGGGCCAACAGCGCCGGGTTGCGTTGGCCCAGCTGGCTGTGAGCCCGGCCACACTGTGGCTGTTGGATGAGCCGTTCACTGCCTTGGACCCTCAGGCTGTGGCCTGGGTTGAGGCTCAACTGCAGCGCCACCTTTTGGCGGGCGGGGTTGCAGTGGTCACCAGCCACCAACCGCTGTCGGCGCATCTGGGCGCCAGACAACTGGAGCTGAACGTCCAAGATGTCGACTGAGCATTCACTGCCGGCGGCGCCAATGGGGCTTGTGCCGCTTGCTGGCCTGATTTGTCGGCGAGAGTGGCTGCTCGCAGTGCGATCGCCCGCCCAGGTGTTGAATCCACTGGTGTTCTTCGTGCTGGTGATTGCGATGTTCCCCCTGGGCATTTCGCCCGCGCCTGAGGTGTTGGCCCGCATCGCCGGCGGCGTCATCTGGGTGGCGGCACTGCTCGCGGTGCTGCTGAGCCTGGAGTCGCTGTTTCGCGAAGACCGGGATGAAGGCGTTCTGGAGCAACTGCTTGTCAGCCCGCACCCACTTCCCTTTGTGGTGCTGGTAAAAGTATTGGTGTACGCGCTGCTGGTGGGTGGTCCGTTGGTGCTGATGTCCCCCGTTCTCGGGCTGATGTTGTCGCTGCCGCCAGCGACCTATGGCACCCTGGTCGCTGCGCTGCTGCTGGGGATGCCTACGCTGTTTCTGCTGGGGTCAGTGGGCGCTGCATTGACTGTGGGCTTGCGCCGGGGCGGATTGCTGCTGGTGCTGCTGGTGCTGCCGTTGTACGTGCCGGTGCTGGTGTTCGCCACTGCGGCCGTCGACGCTGCGCAGCTGGGGATGCCGGTGCGCGGGCATTTGGCATTGCTCGGGGCATTGTTGGCATTGATGTTGGTGGTGGCACCGGTTGCCGCAGCGGGGGCGCTGCGGGTGACGAGCGAGGAGTAACGCGATGGGTTGGTTGGCGACCTGGTATCACCGTTGGGCCTCACCGCCCTGGTTCTATCAAATGAGCGGGCGCTGGACCCGGGGTTTGATGGGCTTGGCGCTGCCGTTGCTGTGCGTGGGTACGCTGTGGGGGTTGGCGTTTGCTCCGGCCGATTACCAGCAGGGCAACAGTTTTCGAATCATTTATATTCATGTCCCGGCTGCCATGGTGGCCCAGTCCGGGTACATCCTTATGGCCAGCGCGGGGTTGGTGGGGCTCGTTTGGCGCCTCAAGGTGGCGGACGTGGTGCTGCGCAACTGCGCGCCGATCGGGGCGGCGATGACGTTTCTGGCGTTGGCGACCGGTTCGATCTGGGGCAAGCCCACCTGGGGCGCCTGGTGGGTCTGGGACGCTCGCATCACCTCCATGCTGGTACTTTTGATGCTGTACCTGGGTGTCATGGGGCTTGGCTCGGCGTTTCGCAACGAGCAGGCCGCGGGCCGTGCGAGTGCGATTCTTGCTCTGGTTGGGGTGGTCAACATCCCCATCATCAAGTACTCAGTTGAGTGGTGGTACTCTTTGCACCAGCCAGCGACCTTCAGGCTCACGGAAAAACCAGCCATGCCGGTGGAGATGTGGGCGCCGCTGTTGGTCATGGTGCTTGGGTTCTATGCGTTTTTCGGGGCAGTGCTGCTCGCACGCAGTCGAGTGGACTTGCTTGATCGCGAGCGCCGCAGTCGATGGGTTCGATCCTTGGTCGCAGAACATGCAATTTGATTCCTTTTCCACTTGGTTGCAGATGGGCGGACACGGTGGCTATGTCTTTGCCGCCTATGGCATCGCCTTCGCGGTGCTGGTCTACCAGGGCCTGGCGCCGCTGCGAAAGCGCCGGGCGTTGCGCAGGCGGCTGATGGCCTCCTTGGAAGGAGAGCGCTGATGCACCCGCTGCGGCGTCAACGCCTGTTGCTGGTTGTTGCCGGTCTTGTGGCCGCCGCGGTGGCGGTGGCCTTGGCGCTGGTTGCGCTCAACGAAAACATCAACCTGTTCTACAGCCCGGTCCAGGTGGCTGCGGGCGAGGCGCCGGCAGGGCGGCCCTTTCGGGTTGGTGGAATGGTGGTCGAAAACAGCGTAGCGCGCTCGGGCGACACCCTGGACGTGCGCTTCGCAGTGACTGACTACGAGGCCACTGTGGCGGTGCGGTACCAGGGCATCCTCCCGGACCTGTTCCGCGAGGGCCAGGGGGTGGTGGCGACCGGGCAGTTGAGCCCCGAGGGCGAATTCGTCGCGACCGAGGTGCTCGCCAAACACGATGAAAAGTACATGCCCCCTGAAGTCACTGCGGCTCTGGAGCAAAGTGGAGCCTACCAGCGGGCCAACTCTCAATGACCATCGAGCTGGGCCACTTCTCTGCTGCGTTGGGGATGGCAGTGGGACTCTTGTTGGCGGTGCTGCCGCTTTGGGGCAGCCACCGCAACCAGGCTTCCTGGATGCAGTTGGCGCGGCCGTTGGCGACCCTGCAGCTGGTGCTGGTTGCCATCGCCTACCTGGCACTGACCCGCGCGTTTCTCGTCGACGACTTTTCGGTCGCCTATGTGGCAGCGAATTCGAACACCCAGCTTCCCACGGTGTACAAGTTCAGCGCCGTTTGGGGGGCACACGAAGGGTCGCTGCTGCTGTGGCTGTTGTTCTTGACCCTGTGGACAGCGCTGGTGGCCCGGTTCAGTCGCCACCTGCCGCTGCCACTGGTGGCCCGTACCCTGGCGGTGCTGGGTTGGGTCGCGGTCGGCTTTCACCTGTTTCTGTTGCTCACCTCCAACCCCTTTGAACGGCTGTTGCCAGTGCCCGCGATCGAAGGGCAGGACCTCAACCCGCTGCTGCAGGACCCTGGGCTGGTGATTCACCCACCCATGCTGTACCTCGGCTACGTGGGTTTCGCCGTGCCCTTTGCGTTTGCAGTCGCGGCGCTGCTTGGGGGCCGTCTCGATGCCGCTTGGGCAAGGTGGTCCAGACCCTGGACGAACATGGCCTGGGTGTTCCTGACCCTTGGCATCACCCTGGGAAGTTGGTGGGCATACTACGAACTCGGTTGGGGTGGCTGGTGGTTCTGGGACCCGGTGGAAAACGCGTCCTTTATGCCCTGGCTCACCGGGACTGCTTTGGTGCATTCGTTGGCTGTGACCGAGAAGCGCGGTGCGTTCAAAGGCTGGACGGTACTGTTGGCGATTTTCACCTTTTCCCTGAGCTTGCTCGGCACTTTTCTGGTTCGCTCGGGCATCCTCACCTCCGTGCACGCCTTCGCTGTGGATCCGACCCGTGGCGCCTTCATCTTTGCATTTCTGGTGGTTGTGGTTGGCGGATCACTGGCGCTGTTCGCCTGGCGTGCACCGAGCCTTTCCGGTGCAGTGCAAATGTCGGGTTGGTCCCGGGAAACCCTGCTGCTGATCAACAACCTGTTGTTGACGGTGAGCGCCCTCTCTGTGTTGGCAGGAACCCTGTACCCCCTGGTGTTTGAAGCCTTGAGCGGTGGGCGCAAGGTGTCGGTGGGTCCGCCGTATTTCAACGCTGTCTTCGTGCCGCTCATGGCGTTGCTGATGCTGGCGATGGCGCTGGGACCCTTGATGCGTTGGCGCTCGACTGCGCTGGCGGACCTTCGAGCCCGTCTGCTGTGGGTGATTGGCGCCGTGGCCGTGGCCGTGGCCGCTGGCCCCTGGCTGTTGGGCCATGCCTGGGTGCCGGCGACCGCTGCGGCGATCGGTCTCGCCGTCTGGCTGATCGGTGGACTGGTCGCGGATCTGTGGCGCCAGGCCGGGTTGCTGCGGGGCAAAGGGGGTGTGGCGCGACTCGGGGCCGGCTACTGGGGCATGCAGTTGGCCCACCTGGGGGTCGCTTTCACTGCGCTCGGTGTGGTGCTCGTGAGCCAACACAGCACAGAGCAGGACCTGCGGATGGCGCCAGGTGACAGTGTGGAGCTGGCGGGTTACCGACTCACCTTCGAAGCCGTGGACGCCTATTCAGGCCCGAACTACGAAGCGCAGCGCGGCCGTTTCCTGGTGGCTCACCCAGACGGCGGCCAAAGCCTGCTGCTGCCCGAAAAGCGGCGTTACCTCGCCCGCGGCAATGTCATGACCGAAGCCGGGATCGATCCCGGTGCCACGCGTGACCTCTACATCGCGCTCGGCGAGCCACTGGCGGGGGGCGCCCGGGCGGGCCGGCCGCAGTACAAGGCTTACGTCCGATGGATCTGGCTCGGTGGGGTGCTGATGGCGGCCGGTGGCGGCCTGGCGGTGGTGGATCGGCGCTATCGGTTGAAGCGCCAACGCAACCCGGTCCCGGCAGCAGCGAGCGGAATCGCCTGATGTCCTGGACCCGTGTGGTGCCGCTGGCGATTTTTGTCGTCCTTTGTGGGTTCCTTTTGTTTGGCCTGTTCCAGGACCCGTCACGGCTGCCCTCGCCGCTGCTCGGGCAGCCCTTGCCCGAATTTGAGATGTCGGCCTTGGGTGATCCCGAGCGGATGCTGACCCGCGACGATTTGGTGGGCGAAGTGGCCTTGCTGAACGTGTGGGCCACCTGGTGCCCATCCTGTCGTGCAGAGCATGCCGTGCTGTTGGAGCTGGCACGACAGGGCGTTCCCATTTATGGGATCAACTACAAGGATGACCGCGCCGCGGCGCAGGCCTGGCTCGAACGTGACGGAGATCCTTACCGGGCCAGCGTATTCGACCCTCGTGGCCGGCTCGGACTCGATCTCGGTGTTTACGGCGCTCCCGAGACGTTCGTGCTCGATCACGAAGGGGTGATTCGTCACAAGCGCGTGGGTGTGGTTGACGAGCGCGTTTGGCGACAGGAAATCGAGCCTGTGGTGCGGGCACTGCGGACCGAGGCCGGCAGTCCAGCGCCATGAACTGTGCCGGCATTCATCGGTTGTGGCTCGTCGCGGCGCTGTTGTGGCCCGTTTCGGCTGCGGCAGTGATCGACCGCCATGAGTTTGACGACCCGGTTCTGGCGGATCGCTTCGCGCGGCTGAGCGCGGAACTGCGCTGTCCCAAGTGCCAGAACACCAACCTCAGTGGCTCAGATGCGCCCATAGCCCAGGACCTGCGCGCGCAGGTCCACGACATGTTGCTGGCCGGCAAAAGTGACGCCGAAATCAAGACGTATCTGGTGTCGCGCTATGGGGAGTTTGTCCTCTATCGGCCGCGCTTTGCAGGTACCCACCTGTTCTTGTGGCTGGCGCCGGCGGCCCTGCTTGTCTTGGGTGCAGTGCTGCTGCTGCTGTGGCTGCGCCGTGCCAGCGGAGCGAATCAAAACCTGTCCGCCGCGGAGCAGGACCGTGCGCTGCGCTTGCTGCGTGGTGAAGAGGTGGATCCTTGAGCCCAGTGTTCCTCGCCGGACTCGTTGCCTTGGCGGCTCTGGTCCCTGCGGTGCTCTGGGTGGGCTCGCGGGGGCACGGCCATCGAGGTGAACGTCCCGGACAACCTGCGCTGAGTGTGCATCAGGAACGGTACGCGGAACTGGAGGCGGAACGGCAGCGGGGCGCGCTGTCCCCCGGCGCGTATCGAGTGGCATTGCAGGAACTCGAGCGGGCCGTGTTGGAAGACACAGGGGGCACAGCGCCCGACACCGACGGAGCCGGCGTTCGGGCAGCGACCTCGCTTGGCGTATCACTGGTGGCGGTGGTGGTTGCGTTGGGTCTCTACCTCCAGATCGGCCAACCAGTGGCCTGGCAAAACCTAACGTGGATCGAGCGGTTGCTGGATGTCAGGGCGAGCGAAGGCGAGCTCATTGTCGCCGAAAGGGCCTTGCAGTCCCACTTGGAGCACACCCCTGCAGCGCTGCCCGCTTGGTACCTGCTGGCGCGGCGTCAACTCGATGCTGGCCGCTTTGAAGAGGCCCTGAGCACCCTGTCGGTGCTTGCAACCCTGGAAGCTGAGCCCACCGCCCTGGCGCAGGTGTTGGCCCAACGAGCGCAGGCGCGTTACCTGTTGGCAGGTCAACAGGTCGACCCTGCGGTGCGTGATGATACGCTCAGGGCATTGGAGCTGGACCCGGGCCAACCCACCGCACTTGGGCTGGTCGGGATCGACGCATTCGGGCACCTTGATTACCGGGCAGCCATCCAAGCGTGGCAATTGGCCCTTGCCCGGAGCGGTGGTGCTAGTGCCGATGCGTTGCGGGCTGGAATTGCCGAAGCGCGGTTGCGGCTGGGTGAGTCATCCGGCCCGGCGCAGGCCCGGCTGGAGGTGGCCGTCGACCCGCCGCCGAACGCAAGAACACAAACAACAC